>Ga0007809_10000004_pt1 | contig 95914 bp, 91 predicted proteins | sample CryBogCBE02Aug07_FD_60383 | JGI IMG/M metagenome (GOLD analysis project Ga0007809, IMG submission 60383) | Freshwater microbial communities from Crystal Bog, Wisconsin, USA - CBE02Aug07 | ecosystem: Environmental > Aquatic > Freshwater > Lake | place: Crystal Bog, Wisconsin, USA | collected...
GAAATCGGCTATGTCGCCAAGAATTTCCCCACCCTGACCGATGAACGGCGAGCCGAGGCCGGAGAGTTTCTTCAGGCGCTTGAGGAACACGATGATGTGCATCGCGTCTGGACGGCCATCAAGTAGGTAGGCTTGTTCTTTTTGCGCGGGGCGTTGTTGCCCTTCGCTTGCCGTAGGTTTCGCTACGGCTGACGCTTGGGCGCCTAGCCCCACATCAAAAATCCCTGCGCCTAAGTTTCTAGTTTTTCTCTTTGAAGATTGGCTGGTCGCCTGGCTCTCTATCCAAGCTTGCGAGTCTTGGTTGATTCATAAAATCCCGGGATAACAGCCTTTCGGTTCAGGCTTGGAAGTTTGGATGCCGCAGTAGGCCGCCAAGCGAAGCTGTAGTAGAGCTATTGCCTCACCGTCTCCCGACGGCCTCGCCCCTAAAGGGGCTGCGCTCCGCACAGGCTACTCGGTGCTTCCCAGCACTCGGCGTTGCGAGCGCAGGCGAACACCCTGGGGCGCCATAATCCCAAGCCTACCCTCGCCGCCGGATGGTGATCCGCTTCAGCTTCGCCTCGATCTGCTGGCTGATAGTTTCGAGTTCCTGATCTTCCCGGTAGGCGTCATGGACGAGGCGGCGTTCGTATGAATTCAGCGGCTCTGTCTCCACGGTTTTGCCGGTTTCCCGTACGGCGTCGGCTAGGTGACGAATCCGGGCGAGGAAGGCGTCCTCGCGCATGGCACGATGGAACTCGATGTCGACGATGACACGGGGTGCCTCCTTGTCCTGCGCAATGAGGAGGCGGTTCACCAGGAACTGGAGGCTCTCGAGGGTCTCGCCTCTGGGGCCGATCAGCGGACGGGGGTCGGCCGTGCGAACCTGCAGGATCACATGGCCGTCACGCACGCTCTCCTCAATCTCCACATGGAAATCGAGGTGGCCGAGGATCGTGTCCAGGATGTCCCGCGGTGTTTGGTTCATCGGCGGGTCTCCGTGCGGGCAGTGGGTGTTGGTTAGGCTTTACGGCCCTTGGCCTTGCCTCCCTTCCCCGTAGGGGTGACCTTTTCGAGGGTGGGGAGGGGCTGGTTGCGGGTCCAGTACAACTGAACGATGGAGAAGAGATTCTGGGTTGTCCAGTAGAGGGCGAGGCCGGAGGCGTAATTGTAGCAGAATGAGAGGAAGATCACCGGCATGAAGTACATGATCCTCTGCTGGGAGGGGTCACCGCTCTTCGGGGAGATCGCCATCTGCCAGAGCATCGTGCCGCCCATCAGGATCGGCAGGAGGTTGATCGGGAAGGCCATGAAATGGGCGATCGTGTCGGGCTGCGAAAGGTCGTGGATCCAGAGGAAGTGGCTGTTGCGCAGTTCGATCGCACTGCCGAGCATCGAGTAGAATCCGAAGAAGATCGGGATCTGGATGAGCATCGGGAGGCAGCCGCCAAACGGGTTCACCCCGTATTGCTTGTAGAGCTTCATCAGCTCCTCGTTCATCTTGGTCGGGTCGTCCTTATACTTCTCGCGCAACTCGGTCATCTTGGGCGAGAGAAGCTGCATCCGCTTCATCGAGGAGGTCGCCTTGTTCTGCAGCGGCCAGAGAGCCGTCTTGATCAGGATGGTCAGGATGATGATCGCCGCGGCATAGCTGTGGACATACTTCTGGAGGGAGTTCATCGCCCAGAGGAGGAACTCGGAGACGAGGTGGAACATCCCGAAGTTCATGATCTTCTGCTGGTCGCCGCCAAGCTTCTGCAGCGCGTAGAAATCCTTCGGTCCCGTGTAGATCGCGTAGCGACGCGTCACGCTCTCTCCCGGCGCGAGGGTCATGCTTCCGGTGCCGAGACCTCCCGCGATGCCGTAGATCGTCTGGGCGGTGGGGGAGTCCATCGCTTCCTTGGCCACATAGCTGCGGGCCCAGACCCCGGTGCCGGGTTGGTCCTTGGCCGGGGTGACGATGGTGGTGAAGTACTGGCTCGCCACGGCGGCCCACGAAATGCCGGCGGCGCTCTCGGAGTAGAGATCGCGCGCGGGACGAGTCTGGATCCCGACAAGCGGAATCTTTCCCGCCTCGAACCAGGAGGGATTGACCGGGGTCATCTTGCCGTCACGGTACCAGTCGAAGCAGGTGTAGGTCGGGAGGTCGCGTGAGTGGACGGGGGCCTGGCCGCCGGCGGCGATGAAATAACCGGGAAGGGAGAGGGGTGAGGTTCCCGTGTTACGGAAGGTGACATCCAGTCCGACGGTATATTCCTCGGGAGAGCCGACCGTTTGGGGAAGGGTGAAGACCTTGGAGATCACAAGGCCATCGGGCGAGGTGCGGGTGAAGGCCGAGATGCCGTAGGCCTTTGATGTCTCATCGGGGGCAAAGCCGGTCAACGGAGCGCCGGTGGCATCGCAGAGAGCGCCGATCGGGATACCGGAGTCCTTGTTCAGGAAGAGGCTCTGCTCATGGGCGCCGAGGTGGAGGAAGAGGGTGACGGAGTCGATCCCTCCGATGTCGCTGGTGAAGAGGTACTCGGCGCGGCTGGTGTCCTTGGTCGCCTTGCGGGCGGTCAGGGAGGGGACGGTGGACGGGGAGGAGATCGCCTTGGCGGAGACAACAGGTGTCGCCGTCGGGGAAGGAGCGGCAGTCGCCTGTTTCTGCTGTTCCTGCTGGTGCTTCAGCGCGGCCTGCTGGGCGAGGTAGGGGCCGTAGGTCTTGTTGTAATAATACTGCCAGCCGACGAGACCGGCGACGGAGACGATGATGGCAATCCAGGTGGTACGGTCGAACATGGGAGAGAGAAAGGGTTAAAAGTGGAAAAGTGAAAGGTGGGGAAGTGGGAAAACTCAGGTTTCAGGTTTCATCCTTCGGTCCGCGGCACCGGGTCGATGCCGCCTTCGTGCCATGGGTGGCACTTCAGGATCCGCCGCAGGGAGAGGATGGCGCCCAGTGCGGCACCGTGGGATTCCAGTGCCTCCAGCGCATAAGCCGAGCAACTGGGATGGAAACGACAACCGCAACCGGCACCTCCGGAGAGGGCATGCAGAACAGGAGAGATCACCCAGCGGTAGAGGCGGATCGGGATGGCGAGAAGGAAAGCCATGCAGGTGGTGAAAGGTGATCGTGGGCAGAGCGGCTAGGAACCAACAAAAATAGAGAGGCGCTTCCCGAGACGCAACCATTCCCCGAGAAGGGTCTGGTGGGAGGCGGTCGCGGCCGCGGGCTTTGCGGTCACCACGATCAGGAGGCCATCCCTCAGCAAGGGACGCTGATGGCGGTAGATCTCGCGCAGGCGACGCTTCACCCTGTTGCGGATGACGGCTGAACCGACCCGCCGCGAGACGACGGCGGCGGACTGGGTAGTGGCATCGGGCGATTCCGAGACACCCATGCGCAGCATGGTACCGTGGAAATGACGTCCGGATGTCCGGACGATGGCGTGCCGATGACCCGAGCGGAGCCGCGCCGAACGCGGCAGTCCGAAATCAGGCCTGGGTGTGGCGGGCGTAATGAACCTCGACCCCCTTCGGGAGGAGACGCTTGCGGCCGTGGCGGCGGCGGCGGCTCAGGATCGCGCGACCGCCTTTGGTGGCCATGCGGGCACGGAAGCCGAACTGGCGTTTGCGCGTGCGCTTGGAAGGTTGGTAGGTGCGCTTCATATCGTAAAAGTCTTAAAGAATAGGGCCGGAAAGAATGGATGGCCGCTGGACGGGTGTCAATCAACGAATTCGCATGAAGAGGATTTTTCCGGAAAGATATTGCCGAGGGCGCAGTTTCTCCCTAGCGTCACCCCTCCATCAAGGAGCCCTCCAGGTTCCCTGATCCACGCTTGGGGTCATAGCTCAGTTGGTAGAGCGCCTCAATGGCATTGAGGAGGTCTGGGGTTCGAATCCCCATGGCTCCACCAAGCGTTTCTTGTCCTCCGATAGGTAAGACTTCTGTAATAAGGGGGCAGTTCGATTGCCATTCCGCTGCCGCGATTAGCGGCATCTGATGAAGCCGCAGGGACTCTGAGCAGCAGGAGTCCTCTACTCCTTCGCCGCTTGATTGGAGGGTCTGCCTCCGCGACGACTGCGGCCCCTTCCACTCTTTTTGGGTGGCTGTTCACCCTTTTCCTGGGCTGAAGAGATATCGCCCGCTTCCATGGGGTGATCAACGACGGATCCGTCGCCTTCCTGATCGACTGCATTACCTGCCCCGTGATCCGCATCATGCTGAGTGGGCGGAGTTTGACGCCTTTGTTCCGGCCGCCGTCCCTGCTGCTGCTGACGTTGGTGATTCTGCTGGGGTTGGTGACTGCGCTCCTGCTGGGCACGCTTGTGAAGCGCGGAGACAAGATCCTTAAGGGCGCCTACAAGGTGTGTGCCGAGGTCTCCCTCGGGTTCATGAGCCTTTTCGATGCTTTCCGAGACGTCCTCGACGGCTGCCGTAAGGCTCTCAAGCGAGGAGTGGATGCCCTTGAGGCTTGCGGCGATGCCGCGGAGGAGTTCCATCTGCTGGTCCTGGTCGGAAGCACTCATGGTCGATGATGATGAAAAAAGTGGATGAGCGAAAAACGAACGATGATCGGGTTGTGAGTGGGCGCAGGATTCGGAACGGATGGCGAGCGATTTGTGGAGAGGGGAAGATCCTTTCCCGGTCAGTCCACCTGGATCTTCAGTTCGCCGAGCAGGCGCAGGAGGTCGTCGTTACCGTAGTAGTCGATGGCAATATGCCCCTTTTTCTCCCCGTGATGAAGGGAGACGCCCGTGTTGAAGCGTTCGCGCAGTTTGTTCTCGATCCGGCGGATGTGCGCGGGGATTTCCTGCGCGGCGCGGTTCCGGCGTCCTTTCTTCGGGTGCAGTCCCTTCCCCGCAAGATGGGATGCCACCAACTGCTCGGCGTCCCTCACGGAGGCCGAGGAGCGGATGAGCTTCTCGGCGAGCAGGAGCTGCTCCTCATGGTTTTTGACACCGAGGAGGACCTTGGCGTGGCCGACCGTCAGGAGCCCCTGGGTCAGGTGGACCTGCACATCGGGGGCAAGTTCCATGAGGCGGACGGCGTTGGCCACGGCCACCCGGCTTTTGCCCACCCGTCGGGCAATCTCTTCCTGCGTGAGGCGGAATTCCTTGGAAAGCCGGGTGTAGGCGGCCGCCTCCTCGATCGGATTCAGCCCCTCGCGCTGAAGGTTCTCGATAAGGGCGAGTTCCAGAACCTCCTGGTCGCTGGCCTTGCGGACGATGACGGGAGCCTCGGTCAGCCCGACTTCCTGCGAGGCGCGGAGGCGGCGTTCGCCGGCGATGAGTTCGTACCTTCCGGCCACGAGTCGCACGATGAGCGGCTGGATGATCCCGCGCTCCTTGATCGACTCCACCAGTTCATGAAGTTCCTCTTCACGGAACTCGGTCCGGGGCTGAAGGGGGCTGGCGACGATCCGGACGAGAGGGATCTGCTGGACGCGTTCGCCTTCCTCGACGATCGGTTCGGGTGCGGAAACTCGGGTATTGATGAGGGCGCCGAGCCCCTTGCCGAGGCCTTTCCCAAGCCCTTTGGGGGGCTGGTTGTTGCCCCCTGATTTTCCTGTCTCTGGTTTCGCCATCGAGGAGAGGTTAAGTGAACAGGGGAGGGGGCGTGAAGAAAAAGTGTGACGCTATGCCTTGCCGGGTGGAGCATGAAGTCCCCATGTTTGCCGAACTCGACATGATCGAGCCCGCCGAGGCCTTTGACGGCCCGACGCAGATGGCGCTCGATGAGGTCCTGTTATCGCTCGTCCATCGCCCGACGCTCCGCGTTTACCGGTGGAAGGCTCCGTGCGTCACATTCGGCTATTTCCAGCCCCATGCGCTCGTGGAGGAACTGCATCCCGGTCTTCCGGCGGTTCGTCGCTGGACCGGCGGCGGGCTTGTTGTCCATGGGGAGGATCTGACGTTTTCCCTGATGATTCCTGGTGGGACTGATGCCGCCTTGATGCCGCCGGCTTCCTTTTACCGCGAGTTGCATCACCGTTTGGGCTGCTATCTTGCACGGGTGGTTTCCTCCGAGGTCCGTCTTGCCGGGAATTCCGATATTCAGAACGGCCCCGCCTGTTTCGCGGCCCCAGCCTGTGACGATCTCCTCGCGGAGGGCCGCAAGATCCTCGGGGGTGCCCAACGTCGCAGTGCGGGAGCACTTCTCTATCAGGGAAGCATCCAGGGACTTTCGGAATGGCCCTCACCGTGGGAACTGGCGGGTTCCCTTTCCCCCCGTGTCAACGCCGTCCGGATCACCGATGCAGAACGGGCTCGGGCACTGTTTCTTGCCGGTGAGCGCTACGCCTCACCGGGGTGGTTTTTGAGGCGGTAGAGGTTTTCCCGGAAGACCAATGTGTCGGAATTGTCACAGAAAAGCCGTTGAGTTCGGCGGATTTCCGCTAGAAAACGGATCCTTATTGATGAGTTTCATCAATCAAACCAAACTCAAGATCCCATATCCCATCATGAACCGTACATTCCTTGCCGCAGCGGTGATCGCCGCTTCCGCTACCCTCAACCTTGGCGCAGCCACGGCCATCAACGGCTCCGGGGCCACCTTCCCGGCTCCTCTCTACATGCGCTGGGCTTCCGACTTCAAGAAGGTCGATCCCAACGTAACGGTCAATTACCAGGGCATCGGTAGCGGTGCCGGTGTCACCCAGTTCACGCAGGGGATCACCGATTTCGGAGCCAGCGACGTGGCGATGAAGGACGAGGAGATTCTGCAGGCCAGGACGAGCGCCGGCGGGCGCACCGTGATGATTCCCGCAACCGCAGGATCGATCGTGCTCGCCTACAACGTGCCCGGAGTCCAGCCCGGCCTCAAGCTCACCCGCGCCGCTTACATCGGCATCCTGGTGGGGGATATCAAGACCTGGAACGCTCCCGAAATCGCCAAGGCCAATTCGGGAGTGAACCTTCCGAATCTCCCGATCACCGTCGTGACCCGCTCCGATGCGAGCGGCACCACCGCCGTATTCACCGGCCACTGTGCCGAGGTGAGCTCCGAGTTCACCGCCAAGGTCGGCAGCGGCAAGTCGGTCACCTGGCCCGTCGGCGTTGCCGGCAAGGGCAACGACGGTGTCACCGCCCTCATCAAGAGCACTCCCGGTGCCATCGGCTATGTGGAGTACGGCTTCGCCGCCAACAACAAGCTGTCCATGGCACAGCTCCAGAACAAGGCCGGCAATTTCATCGCGCCCTCCGTGGAGAGCGCCGCCACCACCCTGGCTTCCATCAAGCTTCCCGCCAACCTCCGCTTCTTCATCCTTGATCCCAAGGGTGCCAACGATTACCCGATCGTCACCTTCACCTGGCTCCTGCTGAAGGCCGCCTACGCCGACGCCGCCAAGGGCGCCGCCGTGAAGGCCTTCGTCAACTACGCCCTCACCAAGGGTCAGGAGACCGCTCCCCAGCTCGGGTACGTCACGCTTCCCTCCGAAGTGGTGACCAAGGCCCAGGCTGCTCTGGAGACCGTCAAGTAATCCGGATTTGTTTGTGGACGGGAAATCGATTACTGCCGGTTCCTCCGGAGCTCTTCGAGAGTACCGTCCCCGTCCGGACTTTTTCCGGGCGGGTTGTTGGATCGCCGCCGGCGTGACCGTCGCCCTGCTGGGGTTCATCCTCGGCGAAATCGTGGTCAAGGCCTGGCCGGCCATCTGGAAATTCGGTTTCGGATTCCTGACAGGGATCCAATGGTCTCCCAACCGGGACTTGTACGGGGTATTGCCCGTGCTGATCGGGACGGCGGCCAGCAGTCTTATCGCTCTTCTTTTTGCGCTTCCGCTGGGGCTCGCCATCGCGATTTTCCTGAGCGAGAATTTTCTTCCTCATCCCATCCGGCAGACAATCCGCTTCGTGGTCGAACTGCTTGCTTCCATCCCGAGCGTGGTTTACGGGCTCTGGGGTATCTTCCTTGTCGTTCCCCTCGTGCAGGAATACGGTGCGATCCTAGCCGCAAAGCTTGGTTTCCTGCCTGTTTTTGCCGGACCTGCCTACGGAAACAGTCTTCTCACGGCCAGTCTGGTCCTTGCCCTCATGGTTCTTCCCACGATCACCGCGATTTCCAGGAATGCCCTGATCGCCGTGCCTCCGACCCTGCGCGAGGCCTCCTATGCGCTGGGAGCCACAAGGTGGGAAACCATCCTCGGGGTCATCCTGCCCACCGCGGCGCCGGGAATCGTGGCTTCCACGATCCTGGGATTGGGGCGTGCCATGGGCGAGACGATGGCCATCGCGATGCTCATCGGCAACAGCCAGCGCCTCACGTGGTCGCTGCTTTCCCCCTCCAACACACTCTCCGCGCTTCTTGCCAACCAGTTTGCGGAGGCCGAGGGGATCCAGGTGAGCGCCCTCATGTACGCGGCACTCCTCCTCGTGCTCATGACGCTTCTGGTGAATATCGCGGGCGAGGCGGTTCTTCGCCGTGCACAGCGCACCGTCGTGGGGCTCAAATAACGATTACCGATGACCCATCTCTCGGCACCGGCTCCCAGGAACTTCTTCACCCAGGAAGGGACCAAGACTTCCGTGTTGCGGTTGTTTCGCAATCGCTTCCTGACGGGGCTTTGCATCACCCTTGCGCTGTTCACGTTGATCCCCCTTTTCTCGATCATCCTGCTTGTGTTGAAGAACGGGCTTCCCCTTTTCAGCCTGTCGCTCTTCACGCAGTTGCCGCCGCCTCCCGGATTGGAGGAGGGGGGGTTCGGCAACGCCATCATCGGGACGGCGCTCATGGTGGGGATTGCCCTCACTCTCTCCGTGCCTCTCGGCGTGCTTGCAGCGATTTACATCACCGAGTATGCGCCGACATCACGATTCGCAGCCGCAGTCAGATTCGTCGCCAAACTGCTCACAGGCATCCCCTCCATCATCTGCGGTGTCTTTGCTTTTGCAGTCGTCGTGATGACAACCCGGCATTTTTCCGCCCTCGCCGGAGGGGTGGCCTTGGCGATCCTTACCATTCCCACCATTCTGCTGACCGCCGAGCAGGCCTTGCTGGGGGTACCCAACGCCTACCGGGAGGCCTCCTTCGGCCTGGGCGCCACCCATTTCCAGACGATCTTCCGGATCGTGCTGCCCGACGCACTGCCCGCGATCATGACCGGCGTCATGCTGGCGGTGGCCCGAGCAGCCGGGGAAACGGCGCCTGTTCTGTTCACCGCCCTCTTCAGCCAGAACTGGATCCACTCGCTGATGGAGCCGACGGCCTCCCTCTCCGCACTGATTTATAACTTCGCCTCCCTTCCATACGCCTATCAGGTCAAGATGGCCTGGTCCGCCTCCCTTATCCTTGTGACCTTGGTCACCATCACCAACATTGCGGGGCAGCTCCTTTTTACACCGAAGCACCGCTAGCACGTGAATTCCCCAACGATGACAACCGCCGAAAACACCGCTTCCATAATTGCCCCGGCCGGGCAACGGCTGGAACTAACCGATGATTTCGCACCCGGCGAGGCGAACTTTATCGAGGTGAAGGATTTTCGCTTTTTCTACGGGAAGAAGCAGGCACTGCACGGAATCAACCTGACCATTCCCTCCCGGAAAGTAACGGCTTTCATCGGTCCCTCGGGATGCGGCAAGTCGACCCTCCTCCGCAATTTCAACCGGATGAACGAGCTGATCCCCGGCGTCCGTCATGAGGGTGACATCACCATCCACGGGACCAGCATCTACGATCCTTCGGTGGAGATCATCGCGCTGAGACGCCGTATCGGTATGGTCTTCCAGAAATCGAATCCCTTCCCGATGTCGATTTACGAGAACATCGTCTATCCTCTCCGCATTGCCGGCCAGAAGAGCCGCCATGTGCTCGATGAGACGGTGGAGCGCGCTCTACGGTCCGCGGCCCTCTGGGACGAGGTCAAGGACCGCCTCCATGACAGTGCCCTCGGACTTTCAGGCGGCCAGATGCAGCGGCTTTGCATCGCACGGGCCGTGGCAAGCCGTCCCGAAATCCTCCTGATGGACGAGCCCTGCTCCGCTCTCGACCCGATTGCAACGGCCAAGGTGGAGGAACTCATCACCGAGCTTAAAAAGGACTTCACGATCATCATCGTGACCCACAACATGCAGCAAGCCAGCCGCGTCTCGGAACTGACCGCCTTCTTTTATCTCGGCAATCTGGTCGAATTCGACGACACGCAAAAAATCTTCACCAACCCCTCCAACCAGCAGACCGAGGATTACATCACGGGCCGCTTCGGGTGATCCGCAACGCCCTTTCCTCACTTTTGAAGATCATGCACTCAGAACCCTCCCGCCCCCACACGTTGAGCAATTTCACCACGGCCCTCGGTCATCTGCGTAGCAGCGTGCTGATGATGGCCAGCCTCACGCAGAGGAACCTGAAGAATTCGCTCCGGGGTCTCTTTGAGCGCGATGACGACTGGTGCAACGACTGCATCGTCGAGGACGAGGAGATCGACCTTCTCGAGATTCAGATCGACAAGGAGGGATTCGAGGTCATGAGCCGCTTCCAGCCGGTTGCCTCCGACCTCCGGGAGGTGATCTCCTCGATCAAGATCGGTGCCAACATCGAGCGTGTCGCCGACCAGGCGGTCAACATCGCCCGCCGTGCCCGCAAGATCAACGAGTCGCCTCTCCTGCCCGAGATTCACCTGCTTGATCAGTCCGCCGCGCTGGCAACGGGAATGTTTGACGATGCACTCCGTGCCTTTGCGGAGCGAAATGCCCAGCTGGCCATCGAACTCAAGGGTCGCGACAAGGAACTTGACCGCCAGAACCGCGAGTTTACCGACGCTCTGGTCAACCGGATGCAGGACGACGCCTCGAATCTGCCGGCCTATCTGAACCTGATCTTTGTTAGCAGATGCCTCGAACGCATCGGCGACCACTCCTGTAATATCGCCGAGGATGTCGTCTTTGCGGTCAGGGCGGAGGATATTCGTCACGTCGGAAAATAGGGTTCCCTTTTCGGGGAAGGGGGTATTTCCGGGTGTTTTTTCTCTTTTGAACAGAGAGGGTGCTCCCTACCCTTCTAGGTTCCCGTGAAGTCCCGTTTTCTCCTGCTTTCGATCCTGTGCCTCGCCGTCGCCGGACATCTAGGCGCGCAGATCGCCAATTTCGCGGACAAACCCGTCGAAATCACGGCCGACGGGGACACCCGCTTCGAGAACGGGACGGCCGTCGCGGACAATAATGTCCAGATCCGCTACGGTGACATCGTCATCTACACCGACCACGCAGAGTACAACCCCGACACCCGCGACATTCTCCTGCTGGGTAATGTCCGGATTTATTCGGGGGAGAATCTCTTCAGCGGCCAGCGTGCCTTCTACAATCTGGAGACCAAGCAGGTGCGGGCGCTGGAGTTTGACGGCAGCCACGGTCCCCTGAAGTTCTCCTCCCTTTCGGCCAAGGGGTTCGGAACTCGCCAGTTCACGCTCAGGGATTCCGACATCACCACATCCGACTCCTCGATGCCCAACTGGCGCGTCCACGCCCGCACGATCCGTCTCTATCCGGGCGACCGCGTCGTGATGCTGAACTCGACCCTCTATGTCGGGAAGATCCCTGTCTTCTGGCTTCCCTACGCGTACGGGAATCTCCGCAGTCAGGGGCTTCAGATCGCTCCCGGCTATGATTCCAACTGGGGCGGCTACCTCCTCTCCTCCTACACGTTCCCGTTGGGAACCGGGGACAATTTCCTGGCAACCATCCGGCAGGATTACCGCACGCTCCACGGCTACGCGGCGGGATTCGACGCGAATCTGAATTTCGGGAAGAACAACCGGAGTTGGGGCAAGTTTATCTCTTACTACGCCAACGACACCGATCCCTCGGGATTCAAGGATGCGTTCCCGCCCACCACCGACCAGAATCGTTACCGCGTGGGCTATCAGGGCAAGATGTACCTCTCGGACGAGACCTACATCAATTTCGACATCACGAAGCTCAGTGACGACAACTTCATGCAGGATTTCTATCCGGCGGAAAACCGCATCAATCCCCAGCCCGACAACAATGTCACCCTGACCAAGCTCGGGGATTTCTACTCAGCCTCACTGGTGACCCGCTGGCAGATGAACAGCTTCCAGGAGACCACCCAGCGCAAGCCCGAAGCGGCCCTGGATTTCAAGCAGGAGCCGTTGTTGGGCCTTCCGGTTTACTACGACGGGACGACGGCGCTCGGACAGCTCAACCGAACCTTTTCCACCAACGCCCCCAACGGAGCAGCCACCGCTCCCTCGGACATCAACTACGGGGCCACGCGTTTCGACACCTTCCATCAGCTGAGCGCCCCCGTCAATTTATTCGGATGGCTCTCCACGATTCCCAAAGTCGGCATTCGCGGGACCTTTTACAGCCAAGGAGGGAGTTACCAGAACTCCAACGGAGTCATTTCACCGTTTGCCTACACCACCAATTCAACGAACACCATGGTTACGACGGGCAATGTGTTCCGTCCCATCTTCAATGCCGGCCTGGAAAACTCCTTCAAGGTGTCCCGGGCATTCGAGGGGTTGCAGTCGCGTTGGTTGGGTCTCGATGGTCTGAGGCATGTCTTTCAGCCCTATAGCGATCTCTCCTACGTCTATGCAGGAGGACCGAATGTCAATCAGGTGCTGCAGTTCGACCGCCTGCTGCCCAACAACCCCAACCAGATGACGCGTTCCGGGTACCAGCCAAGTTCGACCCAGCTGGAACCGCTCGACTTCCCGCAGTTCGGGGCGATCGATGCCATCGACACATGGGCCATCTGGAGACTTGGAGCCCGCAACCGTTTGCAGACGCGCCGTGACGGCGACACCTATGACTGGGTGTTCCTCGATACCTTCCTGGATGTGAACGGGATCAACCCGTACCAGAACGGACCCATTTCCAACCTGAACAACCGACTCTCCTTCGTGCCGGTGAGCTGGTTCAGCCTGCTGGTGGGGTCCCAGGTGCCGATCAACAGCGACGGCTTCACGGAACTCAACACCGACTTTGTGATCATGCCGGCCAGGAACTTCTCCTTTAACTTTGGCACCCGCTACATCAACAACTACGGGGGATCCGTGAGCGACAACCAGTATCCCTTCGGGGGATTCTGGAAGTTGAACGACCACTGGTCTATTAGCGCCCAGGAAATCTACAACACGCCCGGAAACTCCTCCTCGGCCAATAGCAGCGCCAGCTCCCTGATTTACCAACGCTACATGATCCACCGGGATCTCTCGAGTTGGATCGTTTCGTTCGGCGCCGAGGTTCGCTCCAATCAGGGAACGGCCACCCAGTCCGGCCAGAATCAGTACGGAGCCCTCCTGACCTTTACGCTCAAGGATCTGCCGCAGGTCACCCTGCCCTTCGCCTTCAGCGGCGCCCAGCAGGCGGGTTCCAGTCCGCTGAGTGGTTCCTCCACCGCGGGATCACACTAAGTTGTCGAAATCTCCGGCTTTCCCGGAGTCTGTTCCAGAACCTTGAAGGCGGTTCCTGCGCCTTCTTCGGATGAGAGAAAACGATCCCCATCCGTTCTTTTTCCGGACGTCCATTCCCGAAGAAAATCCGTCTGAGTGGTATAGGAGGCGGTGCGCCATCCGAATGATTCACCCCATTCCATCAGATCGCTGAAATTCACATCTGCCGTCAGATCCTGTCTTCCGAATCGCGCATAGATGTCGCGTCCCGTGAGGCGCTGATGTTTCCAGTAGGCCCGCAGGGACCCGGCGGGCCGGCCCTCATAAAGCTTTCCGGCGACATCCCCGTAATCGATCGTGAGCACGGATCCCTGTCGTAGATGAGGGGCCCATCCGGCAAGCCATCGGAGGAAGGATTCATGGCGTTCGATCCGCTGCCCCATCGGAAGCTCCCGGAAAGTATTGAACCAAGGATTCTCTTCGATCTGCATGCCGAAGGTTTCGGCAAGACTGCCTTCGTGGGAAAGAGTCACGGCGAGTTCACGCCATCCGTCGTACTGTTTTTCAAAAAGACGGCATGGGAAGGCGTCGACCAACTCGTTGCTGAAGATGAGAGCCTGACCGCCCAGCGCCCCGAGGGCCGATTCCACGGAGTCGTGCCATTGCACTCCCTGTCGCCGCAGGAGCTTCCTTTGTCGCTCCTTCAGAACGGGGGAGCTCTCCACGATCAGATAATCGGTGCGCAACCGGCGGAACCAGCCGAGTCGCCGGAGCACCGTGCGGGCAAGCCTCCCGTTTCCCGCCCCGATCTCGATGAGGGCGATGCGTTTCCAGTTCAGCTCCGCGGCCCGGGCGATGGCCCAGGCCGCGATGGCGGTGCCGAGGCTCTCGGAAACAGTCGCCGAGGTGGAAAAGTCTCCCCGGGACCCGACATCGGCAATCCGGGATCCGTAGTATCCGAAGCGAGGATGGTGCAGCGCCTCGGCCATGAATCGCTCGAAGGGGATCGAGCCACCGCATTCCTCCTGCAGGGAGAGGAGGAAATCCAGAAGCCCCCCGTTCCCTTGGTGACCTGGCTCCGGCACGCGCGTCAGCCGGGAAGAAGGGCCCTGCATGCCGAGGCCTGCTCCGCGGGATCGGGAGCGAGCAGAAGATCGGAAACAATCACCGCGCGACGGGCCCCGCCGGCGACGACCCGTGCCAGGTTGTCCCGCCTGATTCCGCCGATGCAGAAGATGGGGAAGGGAATGAGTTGATGAACCGCTCCCAGATCGGATATCCTGATCGGCGTGTAATCGGGTTTGGTCGGCGTGACGAAAAGCGGTCCGAACCCGATGTAGTCGGGTTGTTCGGCGATGGAAGCCCGTGCCTGCCCGAGCGAATGGGTTGACTTGCCGATCAGGGCATCAGGTCCCGCCAATTTTCTCGCTTCGGCAACGGACATGTCCTCCTGGCCCACATGGGCACCGTCGGCTCCCGCTTCCCGGACAAGGGCCGGATGATCGTTGAGGATGAAGGGGATGCCGGCCCCTCGGCAGAGCGGAACGATGCCACGGGCCATGGAGAGGATGGCGTCGGTTGTTTCCACCTTGGCCCGCAGTTGCAGGAGATCGACTCCTCCCGCAATCAGGGCTCGGGCCATCGTCTCCATCCGGTCCGGGGGGACATACCCCGTGTCGAGAATCCCGTAGAGTCGGCAGTCGGCGAGCGGCTTCATCTTGTTTAAGGGAAACCGATGGCTGGTCACCCATCCCCGGCATTACTCCTTCACGACGGGCACGCCGTCCTTGAGGAACTTCTCCAGGAATCCGGTGCTGTAGTGACCCTTGCGGAAGTCCGCGTTCTGCATGATGGCACGGTGGAGGGGGATGGTCGTCTTGATGCCGATGACCTGATATTCGCCAAGCGCGCGTTCCATGCGGCGGATCGCCGCCTCACGGCTGGAGGCGGTGGCAATCATTTTGGAGATCATCGAATCGTAGTAGGGAGGGATCGGATAGCCGGCGTAGGCGTGGGAATCGATGCGCAGACCGCGTCCGCCCGGGGCATAGTAGGCCTCGATCTTGCCCGCGCAGGGCATGAAATTCCGCTCAGGATCCTCGGCGTTGATCCGGCACTCGATGGAATGAAGGCGCGGTTTGGCGTTGAGGATGTGGTCGGAGAGCTTCTCTCCCGAGGCCACCTGGAGCTGCTGCTTGACCAGGTCCACGCCGTAAACCTCCTCGGTCACGGGATGCTCCACCTGGATGCGGGTGTTCATCTCCATGAAGTAGAAGTTCAGGTCGTCGTCGACGAGGTACTCGATGGTGCCGGCGTTGTAGTATCCAACGGTCTTGCAGAGATTGATCGAGGCCTCGCCCATGCGCTTGCGGAGATCCTCCGTCATGAGGGGCGACGGGCACTCCTCCAGGATTTTCTGGTTGCGGCGCTGGAGCGAGCAGTCGCGCTCCCCAAGATGGATGACGGTGCCGTGCTTGTCGCCGAAAACCTGGAACTCGATGTGGTGCGGGTTGACGATCAGCTTCTCGATGTAGACATCGGGATTGCCGAAGGCCTTCTCGGCCTCCATGCGCGCGCTGTGGAAACCCTGGACGAGGCTTCCCTCGTTGTGGGCCATGCGCATGCCGCGACCGCCGCCGCCGGCGACCGCCTTGATCATGACGGGGTATCCGATCTTCCGAGCGACCTTGATCGCCTCCTTCTCGTCCGGGACGACTCCGTCGCTGCCCGGGGAGATGGGGACGCCCGCCTTCTTCGCGCACTCCCTCGCGCTGTTCTTGTCACCCATCAGGCGGATCGACTCGGGTGAGGGGCCGACGAAGGTGATATTGGAGGAGGCGCAGATCTCGGCGAAGTGGGCGTTCTCCGCAAGGAAGCCGTAGCCGGGATGGATCGCGTCGACATCGGTGATCTCGGCGGCGCTGAGGATCCGGTCGATCTTGAGGTAGCTCTCGTTTCCGGCCGCCGGTCCGATGCAGACGGCCTCGTCGGCCAACTGGACGTGGAGCGAATGGATGTCGGGCTCGGAGTAGACCGCGACGGTCGAGATCTTGAGCTCCTTGCAGGCGCGGATGATCCGCAGCGCGATCTCGCCGCGGTTGGCGATGAGGACTTTCTTGAACATGGGTCCGTCTGTGGTCGGGTGGATTCCGGGAGGATCAGATGACCCGGAAGAGGACCTGACCGAACTGGACGGGCTTGCCGTTCTCGGCGACCACCTCGACCACCTTGCCGGCGATCTCGGCCTTGATCTCGTTCATGACCTTCATCGCCTCGATGATGCAGACGACGGTATCGGGATTAACGGTCTTGCCGACTTCCGTGAAGGCCGGGGCCTCGGGGGAGGGAGAAGCGTAGAAAGTTCCGACCATCGGGGAGGTGATCTCCTTGTAATTGCCCTTGGGGGCCTCGGCGGCCGGTGCGGGGTCAACCGCGGCCTTGGGTGCCGCCGCAACGGGGGTTGGGGCGGCCGCAATCGGGGCGGCATGGACGACGGAACCGGAAGCGGCGCCCGCAGGGGTCTTGAGGGTGACGCGGAGGTCGCCCTTTTCAAACTCGAGCACTGCAAGATCGTTTTGCTTGAGCAGTTCGATCAGTGAGCGGACCTCGGGAAAATCGCGGCTGGCCGCGGAGGCGGGTTTGGAGAGGCGGGCCTTGGAGGCTGCTTTGGGGGAAACCTTGGCGGATTTTTTGGAGGTCTTGGGGCGTGCCATGATTGGGAGGTGTGTGATGGAGAAGTCTGCGGTTTTCGATCGGGAAAGGTCAAGCAACGGATCCCGCTTTACAGGAGCCTTACTTTCGCTCTCTAATAACCTCCCTATGTGGCTCCTGTTGCCCTTCCTTATTACCCTGCTGGTGCTCGTCTCCCTGCTGATGATCCTGGCCATCCTGATGCAGCGCCCCAAGAGCGAGGGCCTCGGGGCCACCTTTGGCGGCGGTCTCACCGACAACCTCTTCGGCGCGCAGACCACGACGGTCCTGACCAAGTTCACGGTCTGGCTCGGCGCCATCTTCTTTGCCCTCACGCTCCTCATCTCGGTGCTGCAGGCAAGGGTCACTTCCGGTCCCACGGCGATCCAGAAACAGCTTCTCAAGTCGCCCGCCCCCGCGGCCACTCCCTCCAAGTAGTAGGGGAGTCCTTTCATGAAGACGGCGGCCACGCCCGCTGCGCTCGTCTCCTGGCTCAAGGGAAGACGTCATCACGGGATCGTGTTCGTCCCGACGATGGGGGCTCTCCACGAGGGTCATGCCTCGTTGATCCGCAGGGCGCGTCGTCTGGCGGGCGCCGACGGCACGGTCGTGGTTTCGGTGTTTGTTAATCCGACCCAGTTCGACAGGAAGGACGATTTTTCCCGCTACCCAAGGACGATTGCCGCTGACAGGGCGGTTTGCCACCGCGCCGGCGGCGACCTGGTCTTTCATCCCTCAGCCTCCTCGATGTACGGCGCCGACTCATCCGTCACCATCACCGAGAAAGATCTTTCGCAGGGCCTCTGCGGTGCGTCGCGCCCCGGACACTTCGACGGTGTCTGCACGGTCGTCGCCAAGCTCTTCCATCTCGTGGAACCCGACATCGCGGTGTTCGGTGAGAAGGACTGGCAGCAACTCGCGGTCGTCAGGAGGATGGTCCGTGACCTGAAATTTCCCGTCCGGATCGTAGGATGTCCGACCGTGCGGGAGGAGGACGGGCTGGCGATGAGTTCCCGTAACAGACGCCTCACGGCGGAGGAACGGGCGGTCGCCCCCCGCATCTATCAGGCATTGGTCGCGGCATCGATGCAGGCGGAGTCCGGGGAGCATTCCGTGGCCCGACTGCGCCGGGGGCTCCTCGGCGATCTCGCCGCGATCCCGGGCGCCGAAGTCGACTACGCAGAGATCGTGGAGGAGGAGACCCTGCGGCCCTTGGGGCGTCTCACCCCCGGGGTGAAGGGAAGGGCGCTTGCCGCCGTCCGTTTCGGGCCGGTCCGCCTGATCGACAACCTACCCATCCGTCTGCCCGCATGAAGACCTTCGATCATGTCGTCATCGGCAGCGGGATCGCCGGCCTGACCTATGCCCTGAAGGCCGCGGCCACCGGGGCCACCGTGGCCGTCGTGACCAAGAAGTCGCGTTCCGATTCCAACACGGCCTGGGCCCAGGGAGGGATTGCCTGCGTGACCAGCAGCGAGGATTCCGTGGAACTGCATGTGCGCGACACGATGGTGGCGGGTGACGGTCTCTGCCACGAGGAGGTGGTCCGTGCCGTGGTGGCCGAGGGCCCGGAGATGATCGCCGAACTCATGTCCCTTGGCATGCACTTCGACGAGCGGACCGCGCCCGACGGTCATCGCGAACCCGATCTCGGTCGGGAAGGAGGGCATTCCAAGCGCCGGATTCTCCATGCCAAGGACGCCACGGGATTCGAGATCGAGAAAACCCTGTTGGGTGCCGTCGCGGACCACCCCGGAATCACCGTGCTGGAGAACCATATGGCGGTGGACCTCATCACCACGGGAAAGCTCGGCTACGCCATGCAGGACTCCTGCGTGGGGCTCTATGTCCTTGATGAGGCGACCGGCTACGTCGAGACGATACGGACTGACGTGACGGTGCTGGCGACGGGAGGATGCGGCCGCGTCTACCTCTACACGACCAATCCCGACATCGCCACCGGCGACGGCGTGGCCATGGCATGGAGGGCGGGCGCCGCGATCTCGAACATGGAATTCATGCAGTTCCACCCCACCTGCCTTTATCATCCCAAGGCCAAGTCCTTTCTCATCACCGAGGCGGTGAGGGGGGAGGGAGGGATCCTGACCGACGCCGGGGGGCGGCGTTTCATGGAAAAGTACGATCCCCGTCTCGAACTCGCTCCCCGCGACATCGTGGCCCGGGCGATCGACGCGGAGATGAAGCGTACCGGCAACCCGTGCGTCTACCTCGATATCTCCCACAAGCCCGGGGAGTTCATCAGGGAAAGATTCCCGATGATCCACGATACCTGTCTTTCCCTCGGGATCGACATCACCCGCAGCCCCATACCCGTGGTACCCGCGGCCCATTACCAGTGCGGCGGCGTGAAGACCGACCTGAACGGCGAGACAACCCTGCGCGGTCTCTACGCGGTCGGGGAGGCGGCCTGCACCGGGCTTCATGGCGCCAACCGCCTGGCCAGCAACTCCCTGCTGGAGGCGTTGGTGATGGCTCATAATGCCTCCGTCAGGACATCCGGACAGTCGCAGCGTCAGGGAATCGATGTCGTCCTGCCCGAGTGGAGGCCCGGCAAGGTCACCGATGTCGACGAGATGGTGGTCATCTACCATAACTGGGACGAGATCCGCCGGCTCATGTGGGACTATGTCGGGATCGTGCGCACCGACAAGCGACTCCAGCGCGCCGCCACGCGCCTGCGCAACCTGCAGAGCGAGATTCAGGAATTCTACTGGAACTTCAAGGTGACCGCCGACCTTCTTGAACTCCGCAACCTTGCCACGACCGCCTCGCTGATCGTCAACTGCGCCATTAGTCGCAAGGAGAGCCGGGGTCTGCATCACACGCTCGATTACCCCGCGCACGACGACGCCAGGTTTCTCCGTGACACCGTCCTGCGGAAGAATTGACGACGGTCAGCGGATCGCCGGTTCCGGCTTGGGAAGAGGCTTGGAGGGAGTGTCCGGTCCTGCCAGAGGTCGCTCCGGCTTGGGAAGGTTCCCTCCATCGTCCCCCGGATCCCTTTCGTGGGGATCGTAAAAATGATCCAGCGCGATGAAGAGGGCCTTGGAGTGGCGTGCAAAGAGGAGGTTGAAGAGGAACACCGGGAAAAGGACCGCCGTGAGCATCACCCGGAAAGGAGGATGGACGAAAATTTCCAGGATCACGTAGAGGAACAGTCCGAGGAGGCTGCCGAGGCCGTAGTTGATGATCCAGACGGCGGCCAGGAAGTAGCCGGGTTCGCGCTCGTAGGGATAGCCGCAGCGGTGACAGCCGTCGAGGGGAGTGAACCAATCGTGCAGGCTCCGGGTCCTCCCGAGGGAGGGGAAGATCGGCGGAACGCCGCAGACGGGACAGCGGAGCATCAAGGCGCGTCCCAGGTAACGCGCCGCCTTCCGGATGCCACCCTGCCCCTCGTTCATGGAGAGATGCGGCCTGTTTGCGGCTCAGCGAGTCCAGCGGCCGTCGGCATGGCCAAGTTTCGGATGCCAGCCCGGCTCGTCACTGCCGGAATAATCGGTCGTGCCGACCGCGCCGATCATCGGTTGGCCGATCGCCTTGCGCCAGAGCCTGCTCATGCTCTCGCCCGTGTGGCACCCCCAACTCTTGATGAAGGCCCTCGGGGCGAAGGCGTTGCGATCGATGCGCGAGAGTTCGGTCTCGTGGAGCCAGGTCTTCGACGCGCTGTCGATCTCGTTGCTGTAATCGAACATGAAGCAGGCCCTGTTGGAGTGGCCGAAATATTCCAGGTCGGCGATCTTCCACTCCTGGCGCGGATGACTGCGTGATCCGGCATTGAGGTAACCGATCAACTCATCCTTGGATCCGAACCAGACAAGGTTGACCTTGTATTTGTCCCTCACGGTTTCGATTTCCTTGATGAGATCCTTCTTTTCCTGACGGGTGCCCCGGCGCACATAGCCGGGTTTGTAGACCATCCAGGTGACCAGGCCTTGGTCACCCTGACGCTCGCGAAGTTCGGCGAGGCGGTTGCGGGCACCCCTCACGAAGTTCGCCCACCAGTGGTCGTGGGGGACTTTTTTGAATTTCTCCCACTCGATGAGCGATGGTCCCCCCGAGATGACGATTGCCTCACCGCACGTAGGAGCCGGCGCGGGTTGGGCATGTGTCAGAATGGCCGTTCCAAGGAGGGCGATCAGGAAGATGAAGCGAGTATTCATGGGCTTCCGTGACTCATTGACCCTTCATCGCCACCACGCACTCGATCTCCACGTCGAATTCGCCCGGAAGCCGCGCTCCCACGGTGGCTCTTGCCGGAGGGTTGTCTCCCCCGAAATATTCGGCGTAGACCGCGTTGAGTTCCTTGAAATTCTCCTGGGTGAGGTCGGAGAGGTAGACGCGGCAGGAGACGGTGTCCTCGAGCCGCCCTCCGGCCTGGGTGACGATAAGCCGGATATTTTCGAGCACGAGGCGCGTCTGTTCCGCGATGCTGCCGCGCCTGATCGTTCCGGTCGAGGGGTCCCAGGGGGTCATGCCCGAGACAAAGAGCAGGGGAGCGGCCGTTTGTACGGCGAGCGAGTAGGGTCCGAGCGCCGGAGGGCATCCGGGGATGGTGCGGTAGGCGGTCTTCATGAAGGCAGGTTCAGGAAACGGCCGTCCTGACCAGGGCACCGTCCGAGCGTTCGGCGCGGAGCTTGGAGACGACGCGCGGGATGATTTCCAGCGCCCGGTCGATGTCGGCTTCGGTGATCGTCTTCCCGAGGGAGAAGCGCAGGCTCGCGCGTGCCTCGTCGCGGGAAAGTCCCATCGCCGTGAGGACGTGGGAGGGATTGACCGATCCGCTCGAGCAGGCCGACCCCGCGGAACAGCAGAGGCCCTCCTGATCGAAGAGGAGTAGGGCCGTTTCTGCCTCGACTCCCTCGAAGGAGAGATTGCTGGTGTTGGGGAGCCTGGGTTCCTGCGCCCCGTTGCGGCGGACGCCGTCGAGGGCGAGGAGCGTCCGCTCGAAGCCGTCGCGGAGAGCACCGAGACGCGCGGGTGCTTCGGGAAGGGCTTCGAGTGCCAGTTCCGCCGCTTTGCCGAAGGCTGCAATGGAGGCGACATTCTGGGTGCCGCCCCGCCTGCCCTCTTCCTGACTGCCGCGGAAAAGCGGGGTATAGCGTGCCCTGCGGTTCACGTAGAGTGCGCCGACCCCCTTGGGGGCGTAAAGTTTATGAGCCGAGAGCGAGACATACTGGGCATTTAGCGAGGAGAGGTTGATCGGCACCTTTCCGGCCGCCTGCACGGCGTCGAGATGGAGGGGGATCCTTTTCTCCCCTGCGATCCGGGCGATCTTTTCGACGGGAAATAGGATTCCCGTCTCGTTATTGGCCCATAGCAGCGAGATGACGGCCGTGTCCGCGGTGATGGCGGCCAGAAGCCTTTCCTCATCGAGCGTCCCGTCCTTTTCCACCGGCAGCCAGGTGATCTCGTAGCCCCGGGTGGCGAGATGTTCGCACAGCTTGATCGTTGCGCTGTGTTCCACCGAGGAGGTGATGATGTGGCGGCGGTCCGGATCGATGGCGAGAGCCGAGAGAATCGCCGTGTTGGTCGCCTCGGTACCGCAGCTGTTGAAGATGATCTCGCCCGGGTCGGCGCCCACCAAGGCAGCAACCTGCTCGCGCGCCGTCTGGAGGGCCGAGGCTGCACGACGGCCAAGCGAATAGACGCTCGAGGGGTTGCCGAACCCATCTTCAAGCCACGGGAGCATGGCGTCGCGCACCCGTGGGTCGATCGGGGTGGTGGCGTTGTGATCGAAGTAGAGCAGTCCGGACATGGCTAGAAAGGCAAAAGAACACTCTAGGGCCCCCAAGGTGCTTCTGGCAACCGGAGGTTGACCTGATGACACGATCCGCCGTGTGCCGGGGGCACGGCCCGTATTGACTTTTTGCGCCGGGGAAAACCATGATCTGAAAAGAAATTGTTCCTTGTTGTACGGGACAATTCCCAAAACCACCCCCCACTCCTCCCATGACGCAACTCGTCCACCTCAGTCCCGTGGATTATTCGATCCTCGTTCTTTACGTCGTTTTCGTGATCGGCATCGGTTTCGCGCTGAAACGCCAGATGAAGACCTCGGCCGACTTCTTCCTCTCGGGGCGCAACATCCCAGCCTGGGTGACGGGTCTGGCCTTCCTCTCGGCCAACCTCGGGGCGCTCGAGCTCGTGGGTATGGCGGCCAGCGGGGCCAAGTACGGCATCGCCACCTGCCACTTCTACTGGGTGGGGGCGATTCCCGCGATGATCTTCCTGGCGGTCTTCATGATGCCTTTCTACTACGGCTCGAAGGCTCGCTCGGTGCCCGAGTACCTGAAGCTGCGTTTCGACGAGCGGACGCGCGCCTTCAATTCGGTCTCCTTCGCCGTGATGACGATCTTTGCCTCCGGCATCTCCCTGAACGCCCTGGCCAAGCTCCTCCACAGCCTGCTTGGTTGGGATTACAATATCTCCCTCTGGGTCTGCTCGGTCATCGTGCTCCTCTATGTCCTCAAGGGTGGCCTCACCTCGGCGATCTACACCGAGGTGCTTCAGTTTTTCATGATCGTTCTGGGCTTCGCCCCGGTCGTCTATCTCGGCCTCAAGGACGCCGGTGGTTGGAACGCCGTGAAGGAGAAGCTCTCCGCGGTCGCCGTCCAGCCTGCGGTCCACAATCTCGCCGACTCTGCCTCCAAGACCTTCAGCCCTGACGCCTGGACCAGCGCCTGGAAGCCGCTGCTGGCCGGTCCCTCCGCCAACCCAATGGGCATCGATCTCTTCGCGATGGTCTTTGGTCTCGGATTCGTCCTCTCCTTCGGCTACTGGTGCACGAACTTCCTCGTCGTCCAGCGCGCCATGGCTGCCAAGGACATGAAGGCCGCCCGGAACACCCCGCTTGTCGCGGCCGTTCCCAAGATGCTCTTCCCGCTTCTCGTGATCCTGCCCGGCATGATCGCGCTCGCGCTCTCGGCAACACAGGGCAAGGGATACACGTTCCCCAAGGCCGTCATCACGGAGGCCCGCATGACCGCCTCCGTCAACTCGATTCGTCAGTCGGCTTCCGCCCATGCCGATGTGGCCGCCGCTACAAAGGCCCTTTCCTCCTCCGCCGGCACCTCCTTCAACACCGCCAAGGTGCAGGCCCTCCTGCAGGCAGCACAGGGTACGCCTGACGCGCAGTTGGCTGTCGGCATCCAAGATGCCGTGGTGAACGACTACGACGGGGTCATCCTTTCGCTTGTGAAGCGCTATTGCCCGACCGGACTCCTCGGTCTGGCCCTCACGGCCCTGCTTGCCTCCTTCATGTCGGGCATGGCCGGCAACGTGACCGCATTCAACACCGTCTGGACCTACGACCTCTATCAGGCCTACATCGCCCCCGATAAGAGTGACGAGCATTACGCCTGGATGGGCCGTGCGATCACCGTGGCGGGCATCCTGCTTTCCATCGGTGCCGCCTACTTCGCCAGCATGTGGACCAATGCCATGGATATCATCCAGTTGGTCTTCGCCTTCGTGAACGCACCGCTCTTCGCGACCTTCCTGCTGGGCATGTTCTGGTCGCGCACGACCGGCACCGGCGCCTTCGTCGGGCTGATCTCGGGAACGGCGGCCTCCGCTCTCTTCCACTCCTGCACGATCTCCCAAGGGAATCTCCCCGGCGTGAAAGGTGGCTACCTCCATGTCTTCCAGGTGCTGCCGAGCGACATGGCCCAGAACTTCTGGCTGGCGAGTTTCGCCTTCATCGTCTGCTTCCTGGTGACCGTCGTTGTCTCGCTGGCGACAAGTCGCACCAAGAGCGATGAGGAACTCAAGGGCCTCGTCTACTCGCTCACGCCCAAGCAGCAGGTCGATCAGGCGTGGTACGCACGCCCCGGTTTCATCGGGATCGTGCTCCTTATTGCCTGCGCAATCCTGAACTGGATCTTCTGGTAATATTCCCCCCCATCCCCCAGCTCCCAACCCCCAACTCCTAAAATCCTATGGGCCTCGATATCCGCTATCCGATCGGTATGATGTTCACCCTCATCGGTCTCCTGCTCGCCGGCACCGGACTCCTCCATGGAGGCAGCGTCTCCATTGCCGGAATCGATATCGGCGTGAATATCAACCTTGTCTGGGGTGCCGTTCTCTTCCTCTTCGGAGCCCTGATGTGGGGTTCGGCCCTCCGCTCAAAGGGTCAATGAGCCTACCGGACGGCACTCCCCGCGACATCCTTTCCGATCTGGCCGCCAAGGCCGGAATATCGCTCCGAGGAGCGAAAATCCGTCGCTCTTCATCCCGGTTCTGCCTGGGGGTGGAGCATGGTGACTACAACGGCACCGAACTCTTCGGTGTCGGCACCGACCGATTCATCTGGATGGCGTACAAGCCCAACGACACGGGGCGTCTGCGCCTCTTCAGTGGCAACTTCACCTCGGACGGCCTGATCGATGTCCCGCTCGACGCGATTCCCGAACCGGGGACGAACAAGGATTCCTGGTCCAGATTTCCGTTGGGCGTGGCCTGGTTGCTCAAGCGCGAGGGGTATCCCGTCACCCGCGGCATCGACGCCGTCCTCTACGGGAACATTCCCGGCGGCGGCATGTCCCGCTCGGCTTCACTCACCCTCAACCTGCTGATCACGCTGGCCGAGGTGAACGGGATCTCGTTTGCCTCGGACATGCAAATCGTCGATCTCGCCCAGACCGTGGAGAACGACTACATCGGCTCCCCCTGCGGGAACCTCGACCAGATCATGATCCTCTTCGCCCGCGATGGGATGGGAACGCATTACAATCCCGCCGACCGCTCGATCCGCCATGTACCCCTCGGTTCGGCAGCCCCCGATTTCCGGATCATGAGCCTCGATACCGGGACCATGCGTCCGGGGCTTGAGAAATCGACCTACAAGATCCGCCACGCCGAGTGCCGCGAGATGGTGGAGCTCTGCTCGGCCCTGTTCGGCCTCAAGACCCTCGGTGATGTCAAAACGCGGGAGCAGCATGACGCGATCATCGCCCGGTTCGGATCTTCCCATCCCCACCTTTGCCGTCGTCTGAGCTACATCTTCGGCGCCCAGCAGCGATTCGGAGAAATGCTACAGGCTTGGCAACAGGGTGATGTCGCCAAGGTTGGCGCGATCTTCCGTGCCGACGGCATCGGGCTGCGCGATCAGTATGAGATTTCGGGCCGGGAACTCGAGACCATGTGCGATATCGCCCGCACGGTGACCGGTGTCCTTGGAGAGCGGATGCTCGGCGGCGGCGACAAGGGTGCCAGCGGGGCTCTGGTGCTGACTGAGAGCGAGCAAGATCTACGGGACGCGGTGGCCGTGGCCTATCCGCTTAGCCATCCCGGGTATGCCGACAGTTATGCCGTCCACTCCTGCCGGATGGTTGACGGCATCACCTCGCTTCCCGGTTGGGATTAGGGGAGGGCTGTTTCGGCTTCATTCCGCTGCGTGGATCCGTTTGGATAGGTCATGCTCCGACCTCACCGCAGATGGAACCCTCTCATGCGGGAATGGCTCCTTGTTTCACCCCACCGCGCCCAGCGCCCCTGGCTCGGTCAGGTCGAGAAGGTCACCGAGGATCGTCCCCAGTACGATCCGACCTGCACGCTCTGTCCCGGAAACAAGCGTGTCAGCGGCGAGGTCACCCCCCCCTATGCCGACACCTATGTTTTCGGGAACGACTTCCCGGCATTGCTGCTGCCGAGCGACCATCCCAAGGAGGAGCGTGAGAGTCCTCTTTTCCGCTCCCGCGAGGCCTCTGGTGAGTGCCGCGTGATCTGCTTCTCGCCCCGCCACAACCTCTCCCTCGCGCAGATGAACGGCGAGGAGATCGTCCGCGTCATCCGGACATGGCAGGAGCAGTCGGCCGATCTCGGTTCGCGCAACCGCTGGGTCCAGGTCTTCGAGAACAAGGGTGCCGTCATGGGCTGCTCCAATCCCCATCCCCACGGCCAGATCTGGGCGGGGGACTTCCTGCCAGAGGAACCGGCCAAGGAGGATCTTGCCCAGCGCGAGTACCTTGCGGCCCACGGGAAGCCGCTGCTACTCGACTACGCGGCCGAGGAACTGCGCGACGGATCGCGCATCGTCGTCGAGGGGGAGCACTGGTTCGCCGTGGTCCCTTACTGGGCTCTCTGGCCTTACGAGACGCTCCTGCTTCCCAAGGCGGAGCACGTCTCCCGCCTCACCTCGCTTCCCGAGAGTCACCTTGCCGATCTGGCCGAGACGATGCGTCGTCTGCTCGTTCGCTACGACAATCTCTTCGAGTGCTCCTTCCCCTACTCGATGGGTTGGCACGGTGCTCCGTTCCTTCCCGGGGAGGGTGAGAACCCCGAGGCATTCTGGCAACTCCACGCCCATTTCTACCCGCCGCTCCTGCGCTCGGCCTCGGTGAAAAAATTCCTCGTCGGCTACGAGATGCTCGGTGAGGGCCAGCGAGACCTGACGGCCGAGCAGGCCGCCGAACGACTGAGGTCGCTTCCCGAGACCCGTTACGCCAACTGAATCGCTCGCAGGAATGACGCTTCTCCTGCGCAATGCGAGGCTGGTTCTCGATCCAAAGCGGGGAGTTGTTCCCGGATGGCTGCTGGTCGACGAAGGGCTGATCGCGCGCATTGGCCTCGCTGATGAAGAGCCTCCGGGAGGCATCCCTTCGGAGGATTGCGAGGGGGATTTCATCGCCCCGGGCCTGATCGATCTGCATCTGCACGGAGCCATGGGACACGATGCCATGGAGGCTTCGGAGGAGGCCTTCCATGCGATCCTCGGTGCCCATGCATGGCATGGAACCACAACCGCGGTGCTCACGACCGTCGCCGCATCGCTTCCTGAAATGCTTGCGGTCCTCGCCGAGGCCGGTGCCTGGCATCATGCCACGGGGTCTGCCCGCCTAGCGGGAATCCATCTCGAAGGTCCCTGGTTTTCGCCGAAACGGCGGGGCGCCCATGATCCGGCGCAGTTGCGGATTCCCCAAGAGGACGAAACAGACGCCCTGCTGGCCCATGCCCCGCTGATCCGGCGCGTCACTCTGGCCCCGGAGCTGCCGGGGGCCTTGGAAACGATCCGCACACTCGTGCGGTCCGGAATCGCCGTGAGCGCAGGCCATTCCGATGCCACGGAGGAGGAGGCGCTGGCGGGTTTTGATGCCGGGATCACGCAGACGACCCATCTCCACAATGCCATGTCGTCTCTCCGGAAAACGGAGCCCCCGCGACGGGGGTTGGCCGAGGCGGCACTGGAAACCCCAGACATCCTGTGCGAACTCATTGCCGACGGGGTCCATGTACCCGCTGCTCTCCTGACGGGGGCGCTTCAGGCCAAGGGATGGAATGGGATCGCCTTGGTGTCGGACGCCACGGCGGGTGCCGGCCTGCCGGAGGGATCGCCGTTTAGTCTCGGGTCACTCTCCTGCCGAGTCGGGAGGGATGCGGCCCGCACGGCGGATCCCGGGGAAGGTTGCCTGGCCGGGAGCACTCGGTTCCTTTTTGACGGCATCCGCACGATGGTGGAGCAGGGGTGCGCAACATTTGCCGAGGCCGTGGCCATGGCGACCCGCGTCCCCGCCGCGGCCCTTGGGTTAGAGAACACGTTGGGAATGCTCAAGGTGGGATATCGGGCCGACCTGATCAGGTTTTCCCGGGACTGGCGGCTTATCAGGGTCCTTATTGGCGGGGAGGAGATCTCCCTTGCCTAGGTTCCCTTGAACTTGCCGCACGTGCCTCTTCATGGGAAAGATCTCTGATCGCTAGGCACCTTTACAGCTGGGAGGAGAAAGAGCCCCGCCGCAGGAAACCATGGTTTCTGCGGCTTTGGTTCGTCTTGCCGATGCTTCTGATCCTGCTCGGCGCGCTCGCGGCGCTGGCTGTCTATGGCTGGATCGTGGCGGAGTATTCCGCCAAGGCTTCCTCCTTCGATCTTTCCCGGATCGAGAGGATGGAATCCGCGAGCGTGATCCTCGACCGCAACGGCCAGCAGATCGGAAAAATCTTCATCCAGAACCGCCTCCCGATCCCCTACGACCAGATCCCGAAGGATATGGTCAACGCCGTGGTGGCCGAGGAGGACAACCGCTTTTTCCAGCATCATGGCGTCGACTATTTCGGCATCCTGCGCGCCGCTGTCTGGAACTACATGCAGGGGAGGGTGAAGCAGGGCGCCAGCACCGTCACCCAGCAACTCGCCCGCAATTCCTTCGATCTGCATGAAAAGAGCTACAAGCGGAAGCTGCTGGAGATGTTCCTAGCGAAAAGAATCGAGGAGCAGCTCACCAAGGAGAGGATCATGGAGCTCTATCTCAACCGGGTTTACTTCGGCGCAGGCTTCTACGGTGTGGAGGCGGCCGCCCGCGGTTACTTCGGAAAACCGGCCAAGGATCTGACGGCCGGGGAGTGCGCCATGCTGGCCGGCCTCCTCAAGAGTCCCAATGCCCTCTCTCCCTGGAATAATTCCAAGGGCGCCAAACGGGTACGCGACTTTGTGCTGGCCCGCATGAAGGAGATGAACCTGATTTCCCGCGAGGAATACGAGAGCTCCGTGGAGTTGAATCTCTTCGTGCGCAAAAGGACCAATCCGAACCGTGTTTCCTACGCGATCGACCTGGTGCGCCAGCAGGCGATCGCGGCCCTGGGTTACGAACGGGCCATGAACGACGGGGTAAGGATCCATACCACCTTTGATGCCAAACTCCTTCAGGCTGCCGAGGTCGCCCTCCACACGAGGCTCGAGGCCGTGGAAAAGCAGCAGGGTTACCCCCATCTGACCTACGAGCGCTACCGCGAGACCCACAAGGCCTCCGAGGAGGCTGCCCAACGGGGCGAACCGGTGACAATGCCCGCGCCTCCTTATCTTCAGGGAGCCGTTCTTGCGGTCGACAACGCCACCGGAGGAATCCTGGCCCTTGCCGGTGGGAGAAATTTCCTGCACAGCGAATACAACAGGGCCGTCCAGGGGCGTCGCCCTCCCGGAACGCTCTTCACCCCGTTTGTCGCCGCCGCCGCCTACGCCAAGGGTATTTTCCCCGGGGAACCGGTCGACGACTCCTGTATCGACAACCACTTCGTCATGATCGGCGGCGAGAACGGCATCCTTGGCGAGTGGGGGGTGGAGCGTCCCGACAACGAGTACGAGGGGCCGATGCCCTCCTCGGAGGCCGTCTCGAGGGGAAAGAACGCCGCCGTCGTCCGTCTCGGGTTCAAAACCGGGCTCGAGGAGCTTGGAAAGCTCGCCTCCGCGGCCGGCATCCGATCACCCCTCCGCGACGTGGCCAACGCCTACCTCGGATCCAGCGAGATGAGCCTCGATGAACTGACCCTGGCTTATACCTCGTTTCCCGGAGCGGGAACCCGGCCGGGCAAGCTCTTTACCATCAGCAGCATCACCGATCAGGAAGGAAAAGTGATCTATGAGCACCGACCCGAGCGGGTGACCGTGATGCCCCGTGAAGCGGCATGGCAGGTCCACGCGCTCCTGCAGGACGCCCTTTTCAAGACCTGTTCCCGGGAGGTTGCGGCGACGGGACTTCGCGCCGATCTCCCGCTGGCCGGAAAATCAGGGACGGCCTACGACTTCACCGACACGTGGTTCGTCGGATATGACTCGGCCGTGACTTGCGGCGTCTGGGTCGGCTTCGACAAGCCTTCCAAAATCTACCGCGGAGCATTCGGCAAGGATCTTGCCCTGCCGATCTGGGCCGGGGTAATGAACGCCTCGTTGCCGATGTTTCCCCCAGTGCCTGTTCCGATGCCCCAGGGACTCAGAAAGGTCGATATCTGCCGCACTTCGGGACTGTTGCCGGCAAAGGGATGCGCGGAGAAGCCCGGGTTGATTTCCTCCCAGTATGCCACCGAAGCTGAAGTGCCGGTTCAGGAATGCGATGTCCACGGGAACGGGGTAAGGGGCTATGCCAAGGGCATCGATCAGGCCGAGTGGCCGCGTGCCGCCGCCGCGGTGGATCTTACACTCGTTCGTCCCATTCCGCTCAATGCACCGACACTACTCGCCCAGAGCGACGTCTACCGCTCGGTCAATCCTGCCCTCCGGGCGGCCTCCTCGGATCAGGCCGGGATGAAGGTCGCCCGAGCCACCACCCCCGACGGCAGGGATCCCTTGGCCTCCTCCGGCACCAATGTCCCTGTCGCCGCCCTGCCTGCCGACACCCCTGCCGACGGGGAAAGGGAGGTCCGGCGTGCGGAGCCGGTCGGCCCGATGGATCTCCCGACCGCGCCCCCCGTGCTCACCATTCCCGCCCCGAAACCCGCGCAGTTTTAGGACCAGAGGGGGCCGATTGACTGCACCGCCGTGGTATAGAGCGGGTGGCGTCCGCCCCGGGCGAGTTCGGCCAGCAGGATCTCCCTGGTCTCTTCGCGGGGTGCACGGACCATTCGCCCCGAGTTGGGGATGGCCGAACCCGAGGCGGAAGTGACGTATTGGTCCGAATCCGGGTCACGGCGCACCTCGAAGGAGGCACCTTCGGAGACCACATGCAGGCGCGCGATGCTTGCCCCCGCGGATTCGCGGAGTGTCAGCTTCACCCTGGCTCCCGACGGATCGCGGAAGGAGTCTGACGAATCAAGGTTCCAGCCGAGGCGGTCGGCAAGCCATCCCGCAAGCAACAGGGCCGTGCTACGGAACCCCGGCGCATGGGTGATGTCAAGGGACCTGATACGGCGGATTTCGGGAAGGGTGGAGGGGGCGTCGAAGAGTCCTGCAAGTGCCTGCCTCACCGGAAGGCAGCGGGCCCAGTTCAGGTCACAGAGGACGGTGCGCGCTTCGGGCAGTCCTGCGATCGCCGAGACAGTGGAGAATTGACCCGCGGGATCCTTCCAGTGCCTGCTGTCGAAGAGAAGCCGGTCGACCCAGCGCCAGAGCTTGCCCTCGACGGGTGAGCGGAAGTCGGCCTGCCACCAGAGGGCAAGTGGAAGATCGGAGTCCAGATGGGAAAAGACGACGCTCTGCAGGGATCGGGCGGCGAGGCCGCCGAGCCTGAAGGAGATCTGCTCGCTGCAGACAGCCCCGCCTTTGGAACCACGCGGGTAGCAGTGCATGTTGATCCAGGCATCGGCGGAGCTTCCCTCGGCTCCGGGATCCGCCTCGATGAGGATCGCGCGCATGGCGTGCTCTCCGGCAATGCCCTGCACGATCGCGGAGTTCGTCTGGAGGGATCCCTGTTTCTCGTTGTAGACGGCGAGGTTGATCAGCGAGGCGCGGGTCTTGTCGTCGCCACTCTCCTCCCAGAGCCTGCCGAGTTCCTTTTCGATGCCGCCGATCGGCACCGCGATGCCGGGGAGGAAGCTCACAGGCGCCTCCAGGTGACGCCGTGTCGGGCGGCCAACTCGGCTGCCTCGGCCGGTCCCCAGGATCCCGCCTCGTAGAAGGCAAGATCGTCTTTCCTGGTCTTCCAGGCCTCCTCGATGCCGTCAACGAAGGCCCATGCCTCCTCGACCTCGTCGCGGCGAGCGAAGAGCGTCGCGTCGCCGGCCATGGCGTCGAGCAGCAGCCGCTCGTAGGCCTCCGGCGTCGCCTTGCCGAAGGAGGTGCCGTAGTGAAAATCCATTTTCACAGGCTCGATGCGGAGGCTGGAGCCGGGAAGCTTGGCGCTCATGCGCAGGGAGACCCCCTCGTCGGGCTGGATGCGGATGACGAGCACGTTCTCGTCGAGTCCCTCGCCGGTGCTGTTGAAGAGGACACGCGGGACGCTCTTGAAGGTCACGGCGATTTCGGTTCCGCCCTTGGGCATGCGCTTGGCGGTGCGGATGAAGAAGGGGACTCCGGCCCAGCGCCAGTTGTCGATGTTCACCTGGAGGGCGACGTAGGTCTCGGTGACGGAATCCTCGGGTACGCCGTCGGCCACGCGGTAGCCGGGCACGGGTTGGCCGTTGATGAGGCCGGAGGAGTACTGGGCGCGAACCACGTGGCGGAAGACGTCATCACCGCGCAGGGGGCGCAGGGAACGGAGGACCTTCACCTTCTCGTCGCGCACGGCGTCGGCGCCGAGGCTCGTCGGGGGCTCCATGGCCGTGAGGGTGAGGAGCTGGAGCAGGTGGTTCTGCACCATGTCGCGCATGGCGCCCGAGGTGTCGTAGTATCCGGCGCGGCCCTCGACGCCGAGCGGCTCTGCGGCCGTGATCTGGACATGGGCCACATGGCCTGAATCCCAGAGCGACTCGAAGATCGAGTTGGCGAAGCGCATCACCATGATGTTCTGGGCGGTCTCCTTGCCGAGGTAGTGGTCAATGCGGTAGGTGTCGCGCTCCTCGAAGACCTCGCTGACCAGGCCGTTGAGGGCCCGGGCGGTCTTCAGATCCTTGCCGAAGGGTTTCTCCACGATGACCCGTGCCCAGCTTCCCTCGGCGGCGCGGTTGAGTCCGCTCGCCTTGAGGTGGTCGAGGATCACCGGGAACTGGTCGGGGGCAACAGCGAGGTAGTAGAGGCGGTTGCCGGCGGTACCGCGTTCCTTGTCGAGGCGGTCCATCTCGGCCGCCAGCGTTCGGTATCCATCGGCGTCGTCAAAGGGGCTGCGGTGGTAGTGGACCGAGGAGGCGAAGCTCTTCCAGAGCTCCTCGTCGAGCGGCGTGCGCGAGAACTTGCGCGCTGCCTCCTCAAGCTCGGTGCGGAACTGCTCCGAGGTCTTGTCCCGGCGTGCGCAGCCGATGATCGAGACGGAGGGGGGGAGCGCCCCCTCGGCGGCGAGGTTATAGAGCGCGGGGATGAGCTTGCGGTGGGTCAGGTCCCCGGTGGCCCCGAAGATTACGAGCGTGCAAGGCTCGGGGGCGAGACGGTTGGCGATCCCTTCGCGGAGGGGGTTGACAAACGGAGAGGACATGCGGGGAAGAGTGAAAGGTTAAAAAAGTTGGAAAGTTAAAAAGTGAGAAAGACTAAAGCAGAAAGCCGGGCGACTGGTTCGCCATGCCCTTTGTAACATTTCACATTTTAACGTTGTAACTCTCCTGCTTCAGGGCAGGGGGAATTTCGCCGTGAACTTCGTCACTTCGGTGCGGAGCTTGGCCAGCGCCGCCTCGTCGTTGCGGGCCTCGAGGCCGGCGTGGATAAAGTCTGCAACCTGCATCATCTCCTCCTCCTTGAGACCGCGTGTAGTCATGGCAGGCGTGCCGAGGCGGATGCCACCGGTCTTGGAGATCGGCTCGGTGTCGAACGGGATGGCGTTCTTATTGACGGTGATAGCCGCCTTGTCGAGGGCTTCCTGCGCCTCCAGGCCGTTGATGCCGCGCGAGCGCAGGTCGACGAGCAGGACGTGGTTGTCGGTGCCGCCGGAGCTGATCGTGTAGCCGAGCACCGACAAACGGGCCGCGAGGGCCTTGGCGTTGAGCACGATCTGTTTGGCGTAGTCCTTGAAACCGGGCTGCAGCGCCTCGTGGAAGCAGACCGCCTTGGCGGCGATCACGTGCATGAGCGGGCCACCCTGGACGCCGGGGAATACCTGGCCGTCGATCTTCTTGGCGTATTGCTCCTTGCAGAGAATCAGGCCTGAGCGGGGGCCCCGGAGGCTCTTGTGAGTGGTGGTGGTGACGAAGTCTGCATACGGGACGGGGCTGGGATGAGCACCGCCGGCGACGAGGCCCGCGATGTGGGCCATGTCGACGAAGAGGTAGGCGCCGACGGAATCGGCGATTTCGCGGAGTCTCTTGAAGTCGATCTCGCGCGGGTAGGCGGAAGCGCCGGCCGTGATCATGCGGGGCTTCACCTCGAGCGCCTGTTTGGCCAGGGCATCGTAGTCGATGCGGCCGTCGGCCTGGGTCACGCCGTAGTGAGTGACCTGGTAGAGCTTGCCGGAGAAGTTGGCCTTGTGCCCGTGGGTCAGGTGGCCTCCGTGGGCCAAGTCCATGGTAAGGATCGCGTCGCCGGGTTGGAGCACGCTGAAGTAGACGGCCATGTTGGCCTGGCTTCCGCTGTGGGGCTGGACGTTGGCGTGCTCGGCGCCGAAAAGCTTCTTCGCACGCTCGATGGCCAGGGTCTCGACCACGTCGGCGTGCTCGCAGCCGCCGTACCAGCGGCGTCCCGGATAGCCCTCGGCGTATTTGTTGGTGAGGCACGATCCTTGGGCCTCCATCACGGCACGGCTGGTGTAATTCTCCGAAGCGATCAGCTCGATGTGCTCGAGTTGGCGGTGGGCTTCGCCGGCGATGGCGGATGCGATTTCGGGGTCGGTTGCGGCGAGGGCGGGATTGTTGTCGTAGGACATGGTGGAAAGATAAGGGGTAGATTGATCCACAAAATCGAGCAGATGATCCAGCGCGCTTTTGATGACATCGCGGCATTTCCTATACACGGTCAGTCCCTGGCCGATGGGGTCGGGGACATCGCCCCCCTTGGCGGTGAACTCTCCGAGCAGGCGGACCTTGCCCGCGTACTCGGGGTAGAGGAGCTCGATGATGCGCAAGTGGTCACCCGTCATCGTGAAGACATGGGAACATCGCTCCAGCAGTTCCTCAGTGAGGGGTTGGCTCCTGAAGGAACCGTAATGGATGCCTACCTCGGCGAGAGCCTCCAGTGCCGGCAGGCTCGCTTTCGCGCCCTTGGCGGCGCTTACTCCTGCGGAAAGCACCTTGATATCGCTCCGTCCCCTCAAAGCATGACGGAAGAGTCCCTCGGCCATGGGGCTCCGGCAGACATTACCGGTACAGACAAACAGGATGGTTTTCATGGGATGATCCCGGTACCCGTTTCTCGGAGGAGCGTGAACGGGCCCAAAGTAAGAAACAGCATGGAGTTGAGGATTTGCGAAGTCAATGAGGCGCTGTTTTTCCCTAAAGAAGCTGTTTAATATGGGTTCTATCTCCTGCGCAAGATGCTGAAAATCAAGACTGTTATCTTTTTTTTGGTGACAACGCCTCACTGATTAGGTATCAATAAAGTCTTTACTCGCTATGCAACGTAAAAGTGCCTTCTCCCGCAGAATCCCCGATCTCGTTACGGAGGAACTCGTTTCGGTTCTCCTGAAAAAAGGATCCTCGTTCGAATTCAAACAGCTTTTCGATGTGGTTTATGACCGCCTCAAGAAGCGCAATGCCGCGAGCGGTGGTGAAGAGATGCTTCGCCTGCGCGCCTACGAGAAGCTCCAGCATCTTGTTTCCCGCAACATGGTGAAGAAGACCGGCAAGAAGTACAAGGGCCTCGCCTCACTCGTGAACGCAATCGTTCCTGAGGAGCCCTTCGTGCCGCCGACTGCTGGCGTTGCCAAGGCTCCGGCACCGAAGCCCGCCGCCAAGGCGCCTGCGAAAAAGGCCCCGGCATCCAAGCCGGTCGCCAAAGCACCCGTGAAAAAGTCTGCGGCCAAGAAGGTGTCCAAGCCTGCAACCAAGGCTCCGGCAAAAAAAGCCCCTGCCAAAAAAGCGTCGGCAGCCAAGTCCGTTAAGAAAAAATAATCCGGGGGGCAACAAATCACCCCATGCGATTTTGCCCTTCGGGGTGGACGCGAGCCTTTGAGCTTTTCTCCCGCTCCATTTGTGGCAAGGATGATCGGAAATAATCTCTGATCGATCCATGGAACACTTCTCGCCGTACTCATCGCTCCTGATCCACATCGTGGTCTGCGTCGGATTTGCGCTGACCACATGGGTTGGCAGTCTTCTCCTTGGTCGCATCGGACGGCGGTTCGGCGCCAAGGACATCCCCTACGAGTGCGGCATGCTACCCGCCCCCGGTCCGCAGCCGCGTTTCAGTGTGAAGTTTTACCTGGTGGCGATGCTCTTCATCCTTTTCGACATTGAAATCGTCTTCCTCTATCCATGGTCCGTCGTCTACCGCGAGTACCTTCAGCAACACGGATTGGAGATCCTCCTCGAGTTGGTCACCTTCACGGTGATTCTCTTTGTCGGCTACCTCTACGCGATCAAGAAGGGCGCTCTCGACTGGTCACGTTGAGCGGCCTCGAGCGGCCCTAGGGGCCCCTGATCCACCCGCGTGGGTAAGACCGGGGCTTGCAGTACTTCCCTTGAGGGATAGATACTCCGCGACGTGAAGCGACTCTTCCCACGCACCCTGCTTGCCGTATCACTGCTCGCGGCTCTCTCGTGCTCGAAAAAGCAGGAAGGAGGAATTCCTGTCGGACAGTTCGGATCACTGACCGGCGCCCAGGCCACCTTCGGGCAGAGCACGGACAACGGGGTGCATCTCGCCCTTGAGGAGATCAACTCTTCCGGAGGCGTGCTCGGCCAACCGCTCCGCCTCATCACCAAGGACAACCAATCCAAACCCGGCGAGACCTCGACGGCGGTCCGCGAGTTGATCACCCGCAACAAGGTCGTCGCCCTGATCGGCGAGGTCGCCTCCGGAAGATCGCTTGAGGCTGCCCCGATCGCGCAGCGCAGCGGGATCCCCATGATCAGCCCCGCCTCCACCAACGAAAAGGTGACCGAGGCGGGCGACCATATTTTCCGGGTCTGCTTCATCGACCCCTTTCAGGGCACGGTCTGCGCGAAGTTCGCCCGCAAGCTGGGTGCCAAGAAGGCGGCAGTCATCACCGATGTTTCCAAGGACTACAGCCTTGGTCTTGCTAAGAGTTTCAAGGAGGAGTTCGTCAAGGAAGGGGGTGTGATCACCGGCCAGCAAAGCTACAGCGGCGGTGACAAGGATTTCAGCGCCCAGCTCACCGCGGTGAAGGCCGACAATCCCGATGTCATCTTCCTTCCCGCCTACTACACGGAGGCCCCGCTCATCATCCGCCAGGCGCGTCAGCTCGGCATCACCGTTCCCTTTGTCGGAGGCGATGGATGGGATTCGCCGGAACTCGTCTCGGTCGGGGGCACCGCCGTGGAGGGATGCTACTTCTCCAACCACTTCTCCAACCAGAGCAACGATCCCAAGGTCGTCGAGTTCGTGAAGGGCTACCGTGCAAAATACAATACCGATCCCGACGCGATGGTCGCCCTCGGCTACGATTCCCTCAAGCTCCTTGCCGATGCGATGAAGCGTGCCGGGACGACCGATCCCGCCAGGGTCACCGCCGCACTCGGGGCCACCAAGGACTTCGACGGGGTGACGGGAAAGATCACCCTCGACGCCCACCGCAATCCCAACAAGCCCGCCGTCATCCTGCAGGTGAAGGACGGGAAGTTCTCCTACGTCGAGACAATCGCGCCGTGACGGGGAATGGGGGATAGGGAATAGGTCATCGGGATCCTATTGCCATGATCTGCCGATCGGGTTACCCCGATAGCCTATTAACCAGCTCCTAGCTCCCGATCCTTCTCAGCGTCACCGATCCGATCGGCAGGCTGAGTTGACGCGCCGCCTCTCGAAGGAACCCCTCGGAGGGATCGGTCAGCATAATATCGGGCCCTGCGGAGGGATCGGTTGATGAGTTCGCATTCCTCATCGCGGCAACGGTGAGGGCGCAGTTCTCTGCGGAATCGACCAGGGTCACCTCGTCGCCGCAGATCCGGCGGATGGCCGGTTTGAGAAGAGGGTAGTGGGTGCAACCCAGTACGAGCGTGTCGACGCCCTCGCGGAGCATCGGGTCTAGGTATCGGTGGAGCACCGCGTCGGTCACCGGATCCTCCAGCAATCCCTCCTCGATGAGGGGAACCAAGAGGGGACACGATTCCGCAATCACCTGCAGGTCGGGTGAAAGTCTCCGGATCGCTTTTCCGTAGGCGTCGCTGGCGATTGTCGCGCGGGTACCGATGACACCGATCCTTCCGGAACGCGTGGCCTTCACCGCGGCGGCGGCGCCGGGTTCGAGCACGCCGACCATCGGCACGGGGCAGGTCGGAGCCAGTTCCGGAACGGCCAGGGCGGAGGCCGTGTTGCAGGCCACCACGATCATTGAGGCGCCGTCGCCGAGCAGTAGATCCGAAATTTCCCTCGCATAGCGTGTCACGGTCTCGGCGCTCTTTCCTCCGTAGGGGACTCGTGCCGTGTCCCCTACATAGAGGATCCGCTCTCCCGGCAGGACCCTGCGGAGGGCCGCAACCACGGTGAGGCCGCCGATACCCGAGTCAAAAACCCCGATGGGGGCGTTGCTGGTCGTGGTGAAAGTCATGTGAATTGGAGAGCTGGGAACAATACCCTTCCGGTGATCCGGCGGGAAGCCCTTCGCATCAGGTCAGTTCAACTCTTCCCCGGCAGATCGTGATCGTGCCCCTCGTGACCGGTCCAACGGCGGAGTGATTCCTCGTGCAGATGCCTGCCCCGGAAGAACCGGACCAGCACTCCATGACGGGGTGAGAAGAGATAAGTCGTTCCGAGGAAGAGAGCCAGTACCAGCACGATGCAGGGGCCGGAGGGGATATTCGCCAAGAAGGAGAGGAGGAGTCCGGCCACGGCCCCCGTCATCCCAAGCACGGCACTTCCCCAGAGCATCCTGCTGAAGGAGTCCGTCATGAGATAGGCCGTGGCGGCGGGAAGGATGAGCAGCCCCAGGGAGAGCAGAACGCCGACGGCCTGCAGCGAAGCGACGAGCGCGAGCACGATCAGCGCTAGCAGTCCCGCTTCGATCCACCCGGTGCGGATGCCCGAGGCGCGCGCGACCGAGGTGTCGAAAAGGGTCAGGAGCACTGGGCGCTGGAAGGGAACAAGGATCCCTAGGGTCAGTGCGGCCGCCCCGTAGGAGATCAGAAGATCGCCGTCGCCCACGCCGAGGATGTTGCCGAAGAGGAAGTGGACGAGGTCCACCTTCACTCTGGCGTAGCGCAGGAGGAGGATGCCGATGGCGAAGGCGATGATGTAGAGGGCGGCCACGGCGGTCTCGTCCTTGAGGCGCGAATTGCGGGCGATGAGCTGACCTCCCAGCGCCACCAGCAGCGCTGCAAGCAGTCCTCCGAGCAGGAGGCCGGCAGGGGAGAGACCCACAAGGATCGCCGCCACGGCGAGTCCGGGAAGCAGCGAGTGGGAGAGGGCGTCGGTGAGCAGGGCCTGGCGGCGCAGGATGACAAAGGTGCCGAGGAATCCATTGGTAAAGCCGATCAGGGCGCAGGAGAGCAGTGCCCTCTGCATGAAGGCATAGGAGAACGGCTCGGTGATCGAGTTCAGGAGTCCGTGCACGGTCATCGGTGGTCGTGATGATGGTGGCCGGAATAGACCGCCGTGCCATAGGCGCATTCCAGATTACGGGGTGAGAGCGTTTCCGGCGTCGGTCCGCAGGCGACCATCTCGCCGTTGAGCAGGATCGCCGTGTCGAAGAGGCCGATCGCCTCGGAGAGCGCGTGATGGGAGACGAGCAGGAGCTTCCCGCGCGAGGCCAGGGTGCGGAGTGCTCCGGCAAGGTTGGCGGAGCTTCCGCGATCGAGTCCGGCGAATGGTTCATCGAGGAGGTAGAGGTCGGCCTCCTGGGCCCAGGCCCGTGCCAGGAAGGCCCGCTGTTGCTGGCCGCCGGAGAGTTCCTTGATCTGCCGGCACGCCAGTTCGGCAAGTCCGAACAACTCCAGAGCGCCATCCACGGCCTCGTCGTCTTTTTTGGAAAAGGGTCGCAGAAGGCCCGCATGGTGGTAGCGCCCCATCTCCACAAGTCCGCGCACGGTCACGGGGAAATCCCAGTCGACCGACTCACGCTGGGGGAGGTAGGCGATGAGCGGGGCGGCTTTCGGCAGTTCGCGTCGGCCGATCAGGATCCGTCCGGTCTCGGGGCGCAGCAGTCCCGCGATGCTCTTGAGCAGGGTGGACTTTCCCGCGCCGTTGGGTCCGAAGATCCCCGTGCAATGCCCCCGGCCAAGCGAGAAGGAGAGATGATGAATGGCCGGCACGCGGTGATAGCTCACCGTCAGGTCCTCCACGACGAGCAGGGGATCGGGATGAGTTTCCACTCTCATGGCAGGCTCAGGACATCCTCCAGCGTGCGTGCCGACCAGTAGTCTCGGGAGACCGTGGCGTTGGTTCCGGAGGGAAGGAATTCCGCATGGAGCGCATGCGGGCGATCATCCGCCCACTCCGCCCGCACGAGGAGATCACTTCCGGAGGGAAGGGAGAGTTCCTTGGCAATGTCGCACTGCCCGTTCGGTTCCTTTCCCTCCAGGACGACCTTTCCACCGGTCGTCACCTCGAGGCGGAGCGGTGCGGGTGCGGTCCTGATGCGGAGTGTTCCGGTCAGGGGGGCTGGCTTGCCCGGGTCGGCCGTGGTAGGGGAAGTAGCCGTCACGGGATGCTCGCCGTGAGAAATCACCCGCGAGACAGGATAAGCGACCGCCGCGAGCAGCAGCAGGACCAGAACGGTTCGCAGGGCGGGATTTCCCTTCATGATGCGCCAAGGTTACTTCCCCTTGGAACGGAGGGAAAGAGGAGTTCTGACGAGCGACTGCTGAAACCTTCAGCCCGCCACGATCGTGATCACCGAGAAGATGATGAGGATCAATCCGGCGATCCGGAAGGCAGGTTCTGGACGCCCGCCCTGAAAGGAAAGGCCCGCGGCGACTCCACCGGCGTGGAGAAGCGATGTGGCCACAGCCATTCCGGCCAGGAAGATGAGAGGTATGGATCCTGGGGGCATTTCGGAACCATGGGCAAATCCGTGGCAGGCTCCGAAAAGGGCGACCGCGCCGAGGGCGACCGGGAGGGAGGGCTTCCAGGCCATCCCGAGGGCGGCACCGAGGAGCAGGAGCGAGGTGGCGATCCCGTGTTCGATGATCGGCTGGGGGGCGGATCCTATCCCGGCTACTCCCCCGAGGATCATGGGAAGAACAAAGGCGCAGGGAAGCATCCAGAGGGCGCGGCCGCCAAGCCGAACGGCCCAGAGACCGACAGCCACCATGACAAGCAGGTGGTCAAGGCCCGTCAAGGGATGGAGAAAACCGGCGTGCGCGGCCTCAGAGGCATTCATGGCATGATATGCTGCAGGATGAGCCATGGCGGGCAGGCACGAGGCAAGGAGAACGAGGAACGGGAGGTGGCGTCTCATGAGGTTTGTTTAACAGCCCCGTCAGTTTCCGGACGAGCGGAAAATCAGAGCTGTCCGCTCGCGTAGGTCAGGCTGGCAAGACTCGCGGCAATGGCGTTGTCGGATTGGGCCTGGGTGGCCAAGGCTTGGGCAAGCGCGGTGCGTGCCGTGAGCACATCCTGGATGGAGGTGCGTCCGAGGTTGAAGCTTGCCAGCAGGGAGTCGTAGGCGGCCTGGCTGGCTTGTACCAGGGCATCCGCCGACTGTTTCCGATCCAGTGCAGCCCTTGCCGTGGTGTAGGAGCGCCAGACATCAGCCAGTGCCTGATCCCGTGCCTGAATCACCGCCTCGTTTGCTTCCCTCCATGATGAGGCCGCCTCCTTGACCTTGTTCCGGTTCAGGCCGCCATCGAAAAAGGGCCATGAGACATTCACGAACCCCGCATAGTTCTGAAAACTGAGGCCGATGTTGTGAATGGCGGCACCGTTGATGCTTGTATTGAAATCCTGGTAACTTTGCACTCCTTTGAGGGAGAACTGGGGCAAGGTGCTTGCCTTGGTCGCACGGAGGGATTGCTCTGCGGCCTGGGCCTGCGCGACTTTGGCCAGCAGATCGGGCTTTTGCTTGAGGGTGGATTGCACGAATTGGTCGAGCGGAGCCACCAATCGGCCATTGAGCTTCGAAAAGTCATAGGGCGCCACCTTGAGGCCGCATTGCGGTTCGGCGCCGATCACCTCGATCAGGTTGAGTCGTGCCACCTCCCAGTTGGAGCGGGCGTTGACGAGGTCGTAGTCCGCTTGGGCCTTGGCCTGCTTGGCCTGCAGGAGGGCGGGCTCCGTGAGGAGGCCTTGGTCATACTTGGCCTGGGTGGCGGCAAGGACGTCGACGGCCGACTTGGCAGAGATTTCGGCCGTGTTGATGAGGCGGCGGTCAGTCTCCAGCGTGTAGTAGGCCTGCGTGACCTGGAAGGTGACCTGTTGGTTGGCGGCGTTGAAGGACAGGTTGGCGGCGTCCTGCTTTTGTTTGGCGGCCTTTGTACTGGCGATCCTCTGTCCGAAATCAAACAGGGTGTAACGTAGATTGACCCCGGCGTTCAGGCTGCTGTAGGCGCCGCTGGCCTGGTCATCGAAATTGACCGGGACAACGATGCCCGACTGGCTCTTTGCTCCGGTCAGGGTCTGGTTCCAGTATCCGCCGCCGTAGCTGCTTTCCAAGGTGAGGGTGGGGTAGAACTGCGCCTCCGACATTCCGGTGGAGGCGGCGGCCTGGACGGCCGTTTCCCAGACCATCCTGGTGCTCGGATTGTGCCTTTGGGCGAGATTCACCAATTCGGGCAGGATGTAGCTCTTGGTGGGGTCGACGAAGCTGTGGTCATGGAGCTTGGCCATGAGTTCCAACTGGCGGGCCATTTCACCCGACGAGGGAACCGGCACCTGTTTCTCCTTAGGCATCGAGACCGTATCGATGGCGTGGCTAGGCACAGGATGAATCAGGGCGCATGTCATGAAGACGGATGCCGCGAAAGCTCGGAAAGACTGGTTCATCAGTCGGTTAGATAAAAACGATCGGGAATTCCTGTCGAGGATGCTTTGCCCTTGCCTCTCATTTCAACCGATCCCTAACGTCCGAGGCGATGAAACGCATCTTCACCGCCGCCACCCTGATCATGGCCGTGGCTCTGTCGGGATGTTCCTGTATTCAGGAAATTGGCGGCGCCTACTTCCCCGCGTGGCTACTTTCGATTCTTGTGGGTTGGCTTCTGACTGGGGTTATCCGCTTCATTCTTATCAAAGTGGGTCTTGATGGATGGATCCGCCCACGTTCGATCGGTTATCCCTCGCTGGTCGTTTTCCTTACTCTCCTGATTTATCTGATCTTTTTCACCTACTGAACGCCATGACGACCGAAGAGCTAAACAATCCCACCGGACTAGCTGAAAACACGGCGGACCGTCATTCCAGGAAAGCCCTCCTGGGGGCGGTGATCGGCTGGGGATTTGTGATCCTGGCTATCATTGCCGCAGTGATCACCTATGCGTGGAATTCCCGTAATCCCCGCTGCAACAACGGCGTGCTCATGGCCGACATGATCGGCATTGCCCCGCGTGTCTCGGGGCCGATCAAGGAACTTCCGATCAGGGATGACCAGTTTGTGCACAGGGGAGACCTGCTTTTTGAAATCAACCCGGCTCCCTATGAAATCGCGGTGCAGTCGGCAAAGGCCAATCTGGCAATGGCCGAGGGGGCGCTTACCAATGCCCAACTCCAGATCGCCGCACAGCAGGATCAGGCAAAGGAAGCCGAGGCAACCCTCCAGCAGGCGCAGGCAAGCCTCGCGACGGCTACCGACAACTACGAACGGATCGCCCCTCTGCTGGCGAAGCACTTTGCCAGTGCACAGGATGTGACCGATGCTAAGAACGCTATGAAGTCGGCTCAGGCGGGGGTGGCGGCCGCGCAGGCAAAGTTACTTTCGGCGCAATCCTCGGTGCTCAGCATCGCGGAGGCCCAGGCCAAGCGTGATTCCGCCGCCGCCTCGCTGGCCCAGGCCGAGCTGAACCTGAAATACTGCACGGTCAAAGCCCCCTTCGACGCATTGATTTCACAGATGAACATTTCACGCGGAGCTTTCGCCCCCGAGGGACAGCAGGTCTTCACCTTGATCGATACCCATTCCTGGTGGGTCTGCGAGCCCTACCGCGAGGGTCAGTTGCGGGGGATGAAGGTTGGCGATCCAGCGACCGTGGAGTTGAAGACCTCAGCCGGGAAATTTTTCAAGGGAACCGTGGAGAGCATTGGTTGGGGTGCGACCCCACAGGCCCTCCAAAAAAGCATCCTTCCGGTGATCCCCCAGGCGCTGGATTGGGTTCAGTTGGAGCAGCGTTTCCCTGTGAGGATCAAACTGGCCGAGGATGTCCCGGCGGAGATCCTGCGCGCCGGCACCACGGCGGCCGCGACCGTTCACACGGGTCGTTGATCCATGGGATCATCCTCCGGAACCCTTGGCCGCATGGGATCGGGCGGGGTTGATATCCCGAAGTTCCTCCGTCAGGTGCTGGAGGAGCTCAAGCCGTTGCCAGATCGTTTCGGCGGGACGATGAGAATGGTCTGCGCCTGTCTCATGATCTGGATCGTTGTCCTGACGTTCCGCAATCCCATGGCGGATCTAGGCGTTTTCATGGTCTTCATCTTTCTCCAGAGAAACAAAATGATGACACGTTTTGTCGCCGTCTTGGTGGTTGCCGCCCTGATCATTTCATCACTCTGGATTCTGGGGATCGCCTATCTTTCTTGGAACATCAACTGGCTCAGAATTCTGCTCTGGGGGGTGATGTTCTGGATCAACTATTACTTCATGAGCAGGCTTCCTAAGGTGAACGTTGTCTTCCTCCTGCCCATCAGCTTCGCTTCCGTTTTCTGTTTCAGTTTTGATCATGATCCCAATCCCAATATCCTGATCAGCCAGCTTGGGTGGATCTGGTGTGCCGTGGGACTCACCATCATGGGATCGTTCCTCGTGGAGTATTTTTTCGGTGCACGCGATGCACTCGATCTGCTGAGGGAAGAAGTGCGTAGGGGGCTTGACCTGATTGAGAATCATTGCCTGAAAAAAGCCAGGGGACAGCTTTCCCCGCTTGAACTGGGGGTGAACCCGGGCGTTGCCATAGATCAGGTCAAAATGATCCAGAAGTTCGGAGGATTAACCCCCCTGCAACGGGAGAATTGCACGCGGATCGTCACCGCGCTCGGCGAGATCGACCGAATCGCCTTTGATGTGGATCTTTCCATTCCCCCCAGTGCCCCCGAGCGGGCTGATTGGCTTCATGTCGCAAGGCATCTGGATCGACTCCGGAAGCGTCTCGTGCACGGGGAGGAGTGGTATCGCGCGCAAAAGGCAGATGGTGTGGTGACCGCAGCGCATTCCTTTGGAAATGCGCGCCTGGCCGATGCCATGAGGGAATTAATCGATGCCGAGGCCTGCCTAGATCCTACGGGTCAGGGGAGAGGAGTAGCTTTAAGAAAAGCTCCTGAGGAACACGCCGTGGCGCCAAAGAAAGATTTCACCGACGCCGAATTCGCCACCAGGGCGACGGCCGCCACCATGGCCTGTTACATGTTTGCCAGCATGACCGACTGGAGCGGCATTCATACGTGCATGATTACCTGTGCGGTTTCGGCCATGAACAATGTGGATTCACAGGTTTTCAAACAGCGGCTTCGCATCATCGGGGCCTCCATCGGGGGACTGATGGGATTCCTGGCGATGTTCCTGATTCCCCATATGGATAATCTGACCGGGGTCCTGCTCATCATGGCTTTCGGAACCGGGGTCAGTGCTTGGGTCTGCATGGGGCGGGTAAAGTATTCCTATATCGGCGTCCAGATGGGTCTGGCCTTTGTGATGCTTGTGGCGCAGGACCCTCATGCCACCACGGAGTTTACCGTGATCAGGGATCGTCTTGTCGGCATTTTGGTGGGCCTCTTCGCGATGAGGTACGCCTTCATCTGGTGGACGCCCAAATACATCCGGGGAGAGGAGCCCACATCCGCTCCTCGACTTGTCCCGATCTGAAGGCGCTCTTCCCCCTTGTTTTCGACAGGGGCAAAACTAGAGTTGGCTTCATGCGCGTAGGACTTGCCACCGATCACGGCGGTTTTGAACTCAAGGAGGAACTCGTTGCCAAGCTCAAGGCTGCCGGACACGAGGTTGTCGATTTCGGGGCACACCAACTCATGCCCGACGATGACTATCCCGATTATGTCACGCCGCTGGCCCATGCCGTGGTGGCCGGGGAGGTGGAGCGAGGGATCGCGATCTGCGGAAGCGGCGTCGGGGCCTCGGTCTGCGCGAACAAGACGGAGGGTGTCCGCGCCTGCCTGATCCATGATCATTTTTCCGCAAAGCAAGGGGTCGAGGACGACCACATGAACATCCTCTGCATGGGAGGACGCACCGTCGGCGCCTGCGTGGCCTGGGATCTCGTGGAGACCTATCTCAACGCGCAGTACAGTCAGGAGGCGCGCCATCTGCGCCGTCTCGGCAAGGTCGCCCGTCTGGACGCGCGGGCGTCCTGATCACCTCACGAACCGGGGCCATGAACGATTCCCTGGTGAGGTCGCTGTCGGATTCCCCGATGGTCCATGACTCGGAGCTGATCGCGGGATTTTTTTCCCCATTGGGATTTGCCGGAGTGATCCTCCTGCTGGTCTTGATCAACCACGCCCTCTTCGCGGAAGCGGTGATCTGGATTCACCAACGCTTCATGGATCCCTTGCTGGGGAAGGGAAAGGCCGTGAAGGCTCGTCTGGTCGGTTATGCCTGCATCCTGATCATGGTGGCAGGTCACCTGACGGAGATTGTCATCTGGGCCACCTCGCTGGTCATGACCGGGCTGATTCCCTCGATGAACACGGCCCTCTACTACTGCGGCAGTACCTACACCACCCTCGGTTATGGAAGTGACCCGATGGCGAACGGACGGAATGCCATCACCGTTGTCATCGCCCTCTCGGGGATGCTGACCATCGCGGTCACCACCTCGATCCTCATGTCGCAGTTCTCGCGTTATCATGAGAGCCGCAGGATCGCGAGGGCCAAGGCATCCGCTTCGTGAAGTCACGCTCCCGCTCCCCTTTGGGGCCCGATTGGATCGACTGCCCCCGATGCGAGGCGCCCTGCAGGAGGCAACGACTCTCCCCCGGCACGGAACTCCACTGCTCCCGGTGTGGTGCGACCGTGATGTCCCCGATCGGCAAGAAAACCTTTCAGCCCGCGCTGGCACTCTCGGTGGCGGGACTTTTCGCCCTGCTCCTGGCCAACACGAGCCCCGTGCTGATCTTCGATGTGGCTGGCAGGATCCAGGCCGGCTACATCGTCACGGGGATCAAGGAACTCTTCATGCAGGGATACTGGCCCATCGCCGCACTGGTCTTCGTCGCATCGATGCTCGCCCCCGCGGTCTACCTCTCGTCAGTCGCTTATGTGTCGGCCGCCTGTTCGATGAAGCTCCGGTTACCCTGGATCCTGCAGGCGCTCCGTCTCTCGGAGTGGACGGAGCCGTGGAACCTGATCCCGGTCTACTCGATCGCCACGGTCGTCTCGGTCGTGAAGCTGCGCATGATCGGCGCGGTGAGCTGGAATGACGGGGCTCGCTGGGTGCTGGCCGTGGCGCTCCTCACCCTTTTTGCCCAGCAGGTGTTCGAGAGGCGCCTGGTCGAGCACCGCCTGGAGGCTCTGGGTCTCGTTACAAATCCGGAGGATGCCTGACGTGACCGATTCCTTGCGAGTCTCGACCGCGCGCGCGCTGGTGACCACCGGGGCCCTGCTTTACATCCCCTCGAATGTCATTCCCGTGATGACCATGACCGTGGCGGGCAAGACCGAGCAACTCACCGTGCTCGGTGGGGTGAAGGAACTCTGGGACTCGAATCTTCCCGCGATCGCCGGCGTTGTCTTTCTGGCAAGTTTCGTCGTTCCTTTCCTGAAGGTGGTTGCCCTCGGCTGGATCCTATGGCTTCACGGGACGGACCGTCATCAGGGCGCCCGTGACAGCATCCACCGCATCGTCCACAGGATCGGAAGCTGGTCGATGATCGACATCTTCCTGCTTTCGGTACTCGCGGCGGTCGGCCAACTCGGCGCGCTTGGAAGTGTCACGGCCCAGCCGGGGGCCATCTATTTCTGCGGGGTCATGATCAGCTGCCTGCTCGCCGCGGAAATTTACAAACCCCGCCTGATCTGGGAGAGTCGATCCCACACCGCCCCATGAATACCCCGAATCCCGATCATCACGACCACGGCATGGTCGTCCCAAGGAAGCGGTTCCGGATTTCCTGGGTATGGCTCTTTCCCGTGATGGCTGCGATTGCGGCCGGCACGATGTTCTATCGCAACTGGATCAAGGAGGGGCCGACCATCTACGTGCAGTTTGCCTCCGCGCCCGGCATCAAGCCCGAGAAGACCCAGCTCTACTACCGCGGGGTCGAGGCCGGAACCGTGACGGGGATCCAGCTCGGCAAGAATCTCGACACGGTCCTGGTGAAGGTGCGCCTGCTCAGGCATGCCGAGGAACTTGCCCGCGAGGGAACCCTGTTCTGGATCGATCAGCCGGTGTTCAATCTCGCCAAGCCCTCGGGCATCGAGTCCCTGATCGAGGGGAATTCCCTGCAGGCCCGCAAGGGGTGGGGGCCTCCCTCCTACTTCTTTGTCGGCAGCGACGAGGTGCCCCTTGCCCCGCTTGAGTCCGAGCCGCTGTTCGTCCGCCTGTCCGCCCCGTCGATTCCGTACGTCGAGACCGGAGCCGAGGTGACTTATCGCGGCGTTCCCGTGGGATTGGTCAGGAGAAAGGGACTGGATCAGACGGGTGCGCCGTATGTTGAGGTAGGCTTTGACAAACACTACGTGGATCTTGTCAAAACGACCTCGCGCTTTTGGGTGTTGCCACCGCTTTCCGCAAAACTGGGGGCCGGCATCCTCCAACTCGACGTCACCTCGCTGAAGTCGCTCCTTCTGGGCGGGATTGCGTTCGATAATTTCGGTGACCAGGGATCCCCCGTGGAGTCCCACGCATTGATTCCGCTTTGCGAAAACGAGGACGCGGCCCGCTGCAGTTCGGAGCCGATCACCCTGGAGTTCAAGAATGCGCAGGGGCTGACCAAGGGACTGACCCAGTTGCGTTACCTGGGAGTGCCCGTGGGCATTGTGGAGAACGTGGCCCCCATCGAGGGCAAGGTCATCGTGACGGCCCGATTGAAACCCGGTTTCGAGATGCTTCGACGGAAGGGATCGTCTTTTGCCATCGTCCGCCCGACGGTCGATGTCCCGAAAGTCAGCGGCCTGGAGACCCTGGTCAGCGGCATCTACATCGACTGCATCCCGGGCGCAAGGGGGCCCGAGACGGCGCGCTTCGAGGGGATCAGCCAAGATGAGGCTGAACTGATCGATTATCAGGACGAAGGATTCGAGATCACGCTGACAACATCCGCCTCCAAGATCGGTGTCGGAACGCCCGTCATCTACCGTGGGGTTCGCGTCGGCAAGATCACCCGCAAGGATCTGACGCCGGGAGGCGCCGGCGTCCGCCTGACCGCCTCGGTGAAGCACCGGTACGCCTCGCTTCTTCATGAAAACAGCCGCTTCTGGAATGCGGGAGGGGTGCGGATCTCCGGCGGCCTCATTTCGTTCAACGTGCAGTCCCCGGTCCTTGAATCCAAGGGGCTCGGAGGGGTTGAGTTCTCGACCCCGTCGGGCGATGCCGCCGGCGCCCAGGTCAAGGAGGGTCACCGCTATGATCTCTACGACACCCCCAAAAAGGAGTGGCTCCAATGGGCGATCCCGCCGTTCAATTAAACGGGGCGGGTAAAGAATAAGTGATGGGACAGGGTAACGGGGGGCGGGATTTCCAATACCCCGATCACCCGATTCTTCAAGGGGTTCCGTTTGCAAAAACGGGGTGCCTGTGGGAGGATGCAGCCATGATTCAGGGCATCGCTTCCGTTTGCTTCCGGGTTGAAGGCCGCGTATTCCGCGCTGGCGGCCTGCTTCTTCTTGCCCTCTAATTTTCCGGGAGCGGCCCCTGATCCGGTCGTTCCGGATCCTTCCTTATGAACAACGACCGAGTCCTCATTTTCGACACGACCCTGCGCGACGGGGAGCAGTGCCCCGGCGCATCCATGAATCTGCGCGAGAAGCTGGAAATCGCCCGCCAGCTTGCCCGCCTGAAGGTCGACATCATCGAGGCGGGTTTCCCCGTCATCAGCGACGGCGATTTCGAGGCCGTCCACACGATTGCCTCCGAAGTGAAGGGGCCCGTCATCTGCGGCCTGGCCCGATGCGTTCCCAAGGACATCGAGGCCGCCGGCAAGGCGTTGCTGCCCGCCGGGAAGAAGGGTCGCATCCACGTCTTTCTCGCCACCTCCAAGATCCACCGCGAGCACAAGCTCAAGAAGGCCAACGAGGAGATCCTCCGATTGGCTGCCGAGGGGGTTCGTTTGGCGAAGGGCTTCACGAACGACATCGAGTTTTCTCCCGAGGATGCTTCCCGCACCGAACCCGAGTTCCTGGCCCAGGTGGTTCAGGCCGCGATCGAGGCGGGTGCCACCACGATCAACATTCCCGACACCGTCGGCTACGCCGTGCCCCGCCAGTACGCCGATCTGATCACCTATTTGAAGACCCATGTCCGCGATATCGGCAAGGCGGTCCTCAGCGTGCATTGCCACGATGACCTGGGGTTGGCCGTCGCCAATTCCCTTGCGGCCGTAAGGGCCGGAGCCAGGCAGGTCGAGGGCACCTTCAACGGCATCGGCGAACGCGCCGGCAACGCCGCGCTTGAGGAGGTCGTCATGGCGATCAGGACGCGCCCTGACTACTTCGAGGGCCTCTCCACCGGCATCGAGACCCGCGAGATCCTCAAGACATCAAGATTGATCAGCCGCCTCAGCGGCCTGCAGGTGGCGCGCAGCAAGGCGATCGTCGGCGAGAATGCCTTCGCCCACGGTTCAGGTATCCATCAGGACGGCATTCTCAAGATGCGCGAGACTTATGAGATCATGGACCCCGTCGAGGTGGGTTGGGGTGGCACGGAACTGCCGCTGACCAAGCACAGCGGACGCCACGCCATGGTCGTCCGTCTGGAGCATCTGGGTTTTCATCTCTCCGACGAGGAAATCGCGCCGATCTTTGCCCGGTTCAAGGAACTGGGTGACAAGAAGAAGTTCGTTTACGACGACGATCTGGTAGCCATCGCCGGTGATGCCGTGGCCGGCGATCAGGGTGCCTATTCGCTGAAATCCCTGCAGGTTGTCTGCGGGGGCAGTTCCGTGCCCACGGCCGACGTCACGCTGGAATACCATGGTGAAACGATCGGCGCCTCCAGTCTCGGCAACGGGGCGGTCGATGCCGCCATGAAGGCGATCGACAAACTCGCCGGCAAGAACGGCCATCTCTCCGTCTATCTCGTGGAGGCGGTGACCGAGGGGCAGGATGCGCTCGGGGAAGTCACGCTGAAGGTCGATTTCGGCGACGGCATCCTGATCACCGGCAAGGGGGCTTCCACCGACGTGATCGAGGCTTCCGCACGCGCCTACATCAACGCGATCAACCGCTCGCTGCTCATGCAGCAGCCCAAGCCCGGCATCAGCAAGCCGATGGTTTGAAACCTCAAACCTAAGCAATCGTTTTCCATCTCCTAACTCCCAACATCCTATGAACAAAACCCTCCTCATCATCCTCGGTGTCCTCATGGTCATCATCCTTGCCGCCGTCGGCAGCTACAACGGGCTGGTCGGTTCCTCGCAGGGGGTCGACAAGTCTTGGGCCGACGTCCAGAATGTCTACCAGCGCCGTGCCGACCTGATCCCAAACCTCGTCCAGACGGTGCAGGGGGCGGCCAATTTCGAGAAATCGACGATCGTCGAGGTGACCGATGCCCGTGCCTCGGTGGGCCGCGTCCAGATCAACGCCAATCAGGCTCCCGCCGATGCGGCCCAACTGGCCCAGTATCAGCAGGCCCAGGGACAGCTCGGCACCGCACTCTCCCGGCTGCTCGTGGTGGCCGAGAACTATCCCACGCTGAAGGCCAGCGACAACTTCCGCGATCTCCAGGCCCAGCTTGAGGGAACCGAAAACCGGATCGCCGTCGCCCGCAAGAATTTCAACGACGCCGTGCAGGCCTACAATGTGAAGATCAAGTCGTTGCCGACCGTCTTCTTTGCCGGATTCCTCGGATTCCAGCCCAAGCCCTACTTCCAGGCGACCGCCGGAGCCGAAACCGCTCCCGCGGTGAAGTTCGACTTCGCCACCCCGGCCAAGTGATCGCGGCTTTCCGGTGACGATCATGCGCCGTTTCTTCATTATTGCGGCGCTCGTATCCTTGGGTATTGGTTGCCTGAGGGCGGAGGTCACGATCCCTCCGGCCCCCACGCGCTATGTCACCGACACGGCGGGTGTGATTCCCGCCCCGTTGGTCGCCGAACTGAACCGGAGACTTGCCCTCTTCGAGCGCCGGACCAGCAACCAGATCGTGGCTGTGGTTGCCCGTTCTCTGCCGGCGGGGACGACCATCGGGGACTACGCCCAGTCGCTTTACCACGCCTGGAAAATCGGCACGAAGAAGAACTCCAACGGCGTCCTGATCCTGGTTTTCACGCAGGACAGGAAAGCCTGGATCCAGACGGGTTACGGAATGGAGGGCGCGCTGCCCGATGTCGTTTGCAACCGGATCATCCGCGATCGGATGGCGCCTGCTTTTGCGGCCGGCAATTACGGCGCGGGACTTTCCGCCGGGATCATGGCCGTGATGCAGGCGACCGGAGGGGAATACAAGGGGAACGGCCGGACCGGTGGCCATTCGCGTGCCTTGGATCTCCTGTTCTCCCCGCTAGGCTTTTTCCTCTTTGTGTTCCTGCTCCTGATGGTCGTGGGTCGTAGCCGCCGGGACCTTGGGCCGGGCGGCGTGAATCCCGGCGCGGCCGCGGCCACCGGATTCCTGATCGGCGGCATTGGCGGTTGGGGAGGGGGATCCGGCGGAGGGTGTGATGGTGGAGGATTTTCCGGAGGCGGCGGCGACAGTGGGGGCGGCGGAGCCGGAGGAAGCTGGTGATGATGGGGATCTCCTCGGATCAACGCCGCAAATACGACGAACGCCGTCATGTGCTCGGAGGGCTGACCCTTCTGGGAATTCTCTTTTTCGGACATTATCTGCCCCCCATCGTGAACCTCGGCGTGATGCTGTCGGTGACCTGGATGGCGATCATCGCATACAGGGGGGTCGTGCTGACAGTGGTGGTGAGCGTCCTAGGCTTCACGGTGCCCTTCCTGACGATGTTCCTGAGGGGATGGAAGACCATGGTCGGGGTTGAAATCGGCCCGTGGGAATCCGCCGAACTCGCGATGGAGGCCAGTCTTTTGATCTCGATGATCTACGGTGCGGTGGTCTGGGTAAAAACCCTCCTGCGCAAGAAGCGGGCGGGATTCGACGAGGTGGTGGGGGCATGCAACCTCTACATCTGGATTGCTACCATCTACGCCTGCATCTACACGATCATCTCCAAGGTCAACATCCATGCCTTTCACCTGCATCAGGCGCTTACCCTCGGAGTTGACGCCGCCAATGTGCGGAGGAACTTCAACGAGCTGTACTATTTCAGCTTCATCACCCAGACGACGCTGGGATACGGGGACATCATCCCGGTCTCCCATTTCGCACGTTCCTTCGCGATTTCCCAAGCCATCATCGGGCAGTTCTACGTGGCGGTCGTGTTGACCTATATCCTCAACCTCTGGATCAGGGATCTCGGCCGTCATGTCGAAAAGGCCCGCCTGCCCGAGGATGAGGTGAACTGACCTGCCGGCCTCCCAAGTAAAGGGTCGACAGCAAGACCCGATCATCTACGATCGGGGTTCCCCCTCTTGCTTTCTTCGGATAGCGGAGGGGTTTCTCTTTGCGACCTCATTGCCCACGCCATGACCAAGACCCCGACGCCTTACCGGCAGAACAGCCCCAATCCCTGGCACGACGTGTCCGCCGGAGAGGAACTCTCCCAGGGAATCGTCCGGGGCATCATCGAGATCCCGATGGGCAGCTCGAACAAGTACGAACTCGACAAGGACACGGGGCTTCTGAAGCTCGACCGAGTCCTCCACTCCGCGGTCTATTACCCGGCCAATTACGGGTTCATCCCCCGGACCCTCGCGGACGACGGCGATCCGCTCGACATCCTCGTCCTCTGCGCCGAACCCGTTCATCCCCTCACGCTGGTCAAGGCGCGCGCCATCGGTCTCATGGTCATGAAGGACCAGGACGAACTCGACCACAAGATCATCGCCGTGCTGGTCAACGACCCCGAGTACAGCAGCTACACGGATGTCCATGAGTTTCCGGCCCACCGGCTTGCGGTGCTCAAGCGCTTTTTTGAGGACTACAAGACGCTCGAGAACAAGACGGTGATCGTCGACGACATCCTTTCGGCAGCCGAGGCCCTTCCCGTCATCGGGGAATGTGCCGAAAACTACCGGGTGTGGCGTTCGGGCGGCGAGGTGGTCCTGAACCGTCCCCGGAACTGAGCGTTGTGGGAACGCCCCCGTTTCTTATTCTCACGAGAGGTAGTGCTGGACAAGGGACTGCCTTTCATTATCAATAACCCCTTTCCGTGGAATCCCCCCTTCATGGATGAGATCGCCGGGCAGGTTGCCCGCGTCATTCTGAAGGAGGGGCTCGCGGGAACCCACATGCTATGGAACATTTCATCTACATCATTCCCGTGCTTGGCCTGATCGGCCTGATCTACCGCACCGTCCTCTCCGGATGGGTCGTCAAGCAGGATGCCGGTGACGCCAAGATGAGCGGTATCGCCGGTCACATCGCCGAGGGGGCCATGGCCTTCCTGAAGGCCGAGTACCGCATCCTCGCGGTCTACGTCGTCCTTGCCGGCGTGGGATTGGGATTCCTCTCCCAGCACCCGAAAGTCGCCGCTCATTCCAGCGTCCTGATCGTCGCGGGATTCGTAGTGGGATGCTTCTTCTCGGCCCTTGCCGGATTCCTCGGCATGAAGATCGCCACCAAGGCGAACGTCCGCACGACCCAGGCCGCCAAGACCTCCCTGGCCAAGGCGCTTAAGATCTCCTTCGGCGGCGGAGCCGTCATGGGGCTCGGGGTGGCCGGCCTCGCGGTGCTCGGGCTGAGCTCCCTCTTCATTTTCTTCTTCTACAAGTTCATGGGCCTCAGCTTCGCCAACGGCGGCTATGACGCCATGACCCGCGTGCTCGAGGTGCTTGCCGGATTCTCCCTCGGAGCCGAGTCGATCGCCCTCTTCGCCCGCGTGGGCGGCGGCATCTACACCAAGGCCGCTGACGTCGGAGCCGACCTCGTCGGCAAGGTCGAGGCGGGCATCCCCGAGGATGATCCCCGCAATCCCGCCACCATCGCCGACAACGTCGGGGACAATGTGGGCGACGTGGCCGGCATGGGCGCCGATCTCTTTGGCTCCTACGTGGCCACCGTGCTCGCCTCCATGGTCCTTGGCAACTACATCATCCGCGACAATGGCGGCGCGATCGCCGACGCTTTCGGCGGCATCGGCCCGATCATCCTTCCCATGGCCATCGCCGGTCTCGGCATCTTGGCCTCGATCGTCGGGACCTGGTTCGTGAGCATCCCGGAAAAGGCCGGTAACGACACCGGGGCCGTGCAGGGTGCGCTCAACAAGGGGAACAACCTCTCCATGCTGCTGGCCATCATCGGCTCCTACTTCCTGATCAAGGCGATGCTTCCCGCCACGATCAAGATGAGCGTCTTCAGCGCGGGCAGCTTCAGTGACATCACCACCAGCTCGACGAACGTCTTCTGGTCCGTCTGCATCGGCATGGCGGTCGGTTACCTGATCTCCTTCATCACCGAGCACTTCACGGGATTGGGCGGCAAGCCCGTCGCCGGCATCGTCCAGAAGTCCGCCACCGGCACCGCGACCAACATCATCGCCGGCCTCGGCACCGGGATGTATTCCACGGCCTACCCGGTCATCATCTTCGCCGCGGCCATCTGGGGTTCCTATACCCTGGCGGGGTTCTACGGGGTGGGCATCGCCGCCTCCGCCATGATGGCCACGACCGCCATGCAGCTTGCGATCGACGCCTTCGGCCCGATCGCCGACAACGCCGGCGGCATCGCCGAGATGAGCGAACTCCCCAAGGAAGTCCGCGAGAAGACCGACATCCTCGACTCCGTGGGCAATACCACGGCCGCCGTGGGCAAGGGCTTCGCCATCGCCTCCGCCGCCCTCACCGCACTGGCCCTCTTCGCAGCCTACGTCACCCTCACCGGCATCAAGGGAATCAACATCTTCGACGCCAAGGTGCTGGCCGCCCTCTTCATCGGCGGCATGATCCCGGTTGTCTTCTCCGCCCTCGCCATGAACAGCGTCGGCAAGGCCGCCATGGACATGGTCAACGAGGTGCGCCGCCAGTTCCGCGAGATTCCGGGCATCCTGGAGGGAACCGGCAAGCCCGAGTACGGCAAGTGCGTCGAGATCTCCACCAAGGCCGCCCTGCGCGAGATGCTCGCCCCGGGCATCATCACGCTGGTCACCCCGGTCCTCATCGGCCTCTTCATGGGCCCCGAGGCCCTCGGTGCCTACATGGCCGGAGTGACCGTCAGCGGCGTTCTCTGGGCCATCTTCCAGAACAATGCCGGCGGAGCCTGGGACAATGCCAAGAAGTCCTTCGAGGCAGGTGCCGAAATCGAGGTCAACGGCAAGAAGGAGATCTTCTACAAGAAGTCCGAGCCGCATAAGGCCGCCGTCGTCGGCGACACCGTGGGTGATCCGTTCAAGGACACATCCGGTCCCTCGATGAACATCCTCATCAAGCTCTCCTCGCTCGTCGGTCTGACGATCGCCCCGCTCATCGCCGTGAACGGCCATGCGACTGCGTCCGTGATCCGCTGGATCCAGAGCTTCTTCGCCTAAGATTCCGGTAGCCGAAACTTCAAAGCCGCCGATCCCGGAAAGGGACGGCGGCTTTTTTGTTAGTGAACGAAGGCAATGATTTCCCGCGGAGACGCAGAGGAGGAGACTGTTAGCCTTTTGGCTGACGCCTTCAGTCGCATGGCCACATTAGGCACACGCGGGGTTCGCTAAACGGAATCGCGATGGAAAAGGCGCGTGGGAACGCGGTTTAGTCATTCGAGACCCAGAGGGGCAAGAAGTCCGAGGGCCGATTGATCCTCGGATGCCTTGTAGGGGGCGACCGGCAGACAAAACTAGTCGCGAGAGCGAAGCGGTAGCTCTAAGCCTAAGGCAAGTGAGCGGCAACGCAGTTGTCCGCCCGAGTACGTCAGCGATCGCACTCGCCGAAGACCATGTCGACTGATCCCAGGATCGTGACGACGTCGCCGACCATGTGGCCGGGGAGGAGCTTCGGGATGATGCTGAGATTCACGAACGACGGGCCGCGGATGTGCAGACGGTTGGGGACGCCTCCCCCAAGGCTGTGAATGTAGAAGCCAAGCTCGCCCTTGGGGTTTTCGGCGCCGAAGTAAACCTCGCCGGCCGGCGCGTCCACGCCCTCGGTGGTGATGATGAAGTGATGGATCAGTTGCTCCATCTTCTGGAGGACCTCCTCCTTCTCGGGGAGGCGGCTCTTGCCGTCGACGACGTTCACGGGGCCTTCGGGAATGGTGTCGATGGCCTGACGCAGGATCCTGAGGCTCTGGCGCATCTCCTCGATGCGGACGAGGTAGCGGTCAAAGCAGTCGCCTACGGAGCCGACGGGGATGTCGAAGTCGTACTTCTGGTAGTCGAGGTAGGGACGGTTCTTGCGGACATCGTACTCGACGCCGGATCCCCGGAGCATCGGGCCGGTGAGGCCGTAGGCGATGGCGTCCCCGCGGGAGATGACGCCGACACCCTTGGTGCGGTCGATGAAGATGGGATTGCGTGTGAGCAGGCTAGTGATCTCGTCGAGGGCGCGCGGGAAACTCTCGAGAAAGGCGCGGAGTTGCGCGGGAAACTGCTCGGGCAGGTCGCGGATCTGTCCGCCGACCCGCGTGTAGCTGGTTGTGAAGCGGGCGCCGGTGAGCAGTTCGCAGAGGTTGTAGATCTTCTCCCGCTCCGTGAAGGTGAAGAGGAAGACGGAGATCGCCCCGATGTCCATGGAACTGGCCCCGAGGCCGAGCAGGTGGGCGGAGATACGGGCCAGCTCGCAGCAGATCACGCGGATCGCGCGGCCGCGCTCCGGGAGTTCCCAGCCCATGAGCTTTTCGACAGCGCAGGCGTAGGCGACGTTGTTGGCGAGTGGCGCCAGGTAGTCGAGTCGGTCCGTGTAGGGGACGAACTGGTTGTACTGCATGTTCTCGGCGATCTTCTCGTCGCCACGGTGCAGGTAGCCGACCTCGGGTTTGGCCTTCACGATCAGCTCGCCGTCCAGGTCGAGCACGATTCGGAAGACGCCGTGGGTCGAGGGATGCGAGGGGCCGAAATTCAGAGACATCGTCTCCCCCAGCAACTCTGCGGCGGGAACATGGGCCGCGGTCGCGGGATCCTTGAGAATCTGCTGGGTACGGCCCAGGGCATCGGGGGCCTCGAAAACGGTGGTCGTGCTCACGTCCGGTGATTGAACCATGAACGGGGGCACTCGTCCAACGCCTTCTTGGCCGACGCGTCGCGGAAAGTGAGTAGGGGCACCTGGATTTGAACCAGGGACCAACCAGTTATGAGCCGGCTGCTCTAACCGCTGAGCTATACCCCCGGGAAAGAGAACCGAATCCTAAGGGCGCCACCCTTCCCGGTCATGCTGAAAATTCAGGTTTGTTCGGTTTTAGAGCACTCTAGTTTCCGCCCAGCAACACGGCGGGAGGTTCAGAGCACCGGAGGGAAACGCTTCTGCTCCTGCCGTCGTGGATCAGGGAGACGGTGACCCGGTCCCCGGCGGTCAGGTAGAAGGAGGCATCCAGCACCTCCTGTGGCTGGAGAACCGGTCTGCCCCCGATGGAGAGCAGGAAATCCCCTGGCCGGACGGCTGCACGATCCGCCGGGCTTCCCCGCTCGACCGCCGCGACGCGCGTGCGCGAGTTCCCCCGGGGCACGGCGGCTTCCTCCACGGCGATGCCGATCCATCCGGGATTGGGTTTTCCGAAGCGCAGGAGGTCCTCGTGGACCTTGGCGACGGCGGAGGCCGGCAGGATCATGCAGGTGTCGGAGGAGGGATCCTCACGGAGCACGATGCCGGCGAACTTCCCCGAGAGGTCCATGACCGGCGTGCCGGGCCCGTTTTTCGCAGAGGGCAGGATGGCCTTGGTCAGGCGCACGGGGAAGAAATGCTCCTCGTCGTGATCAAGCGTGACCCCCGCGATGCCAAGGCTTGGCCGTGCCTCGTGGGAAGGCCTGTCGCCCGGCCCCAACGAGAGAACGGGGGCACCCTCGGCAAGGGTGATGGAGGGAAACGGTGCGATGAAGCACGGTGCGGCCCCCTCGGTCCTCAGGAAGGCAAGGCCTGTGCTCCGGTCGACGGCGACAAGGGAGGCCGGGAGCGTCCTTCCCCCATCGGTTACCGAGACCATGCCGCCATCGCCGACGAAATCCCGGAGCGTGCAGATGGTCCCGTTTGGATCGATGCGGAAGCCCGTGCCGCCGGTTTGGAAAGCCCCGCCGCCATTAATCCTCACAATCGCCTGCGATTTGGCCTTCGCCTCGGACGAGACAGCCTGGGCCACCTTGGAGGAGAGGCTCGGGGAGACGGCATCCTGACCCGGAGACGCCGACGCAAAGCCGGCCCCGATCATCAGGATCAGGGGCGTCCGGAGCAGGAGATCAGAAGCTGCGCGGCGAGTCATTGCCGGCCGCCGGCGGTGGAGTCGGTACGGAATAGAGGGAGTCGAACCGGGGCTCCACCTTGAAGGAGACGGGCTGTAGGTTCTCGATCGTGATGGGCCGCTGGGTGTAGGAGACCTCGCGGAATGCGGGCTGGGCGACCGAGACGCCCGGTTGCCGGAGGATGACGACGGAGGCGACCACGGCGACGGCCGCCGCACCCGCATAGGCCATGGCGGGAACCCTGATTTCGGAGAGGACGGCCTGGATTCTTTCCAGGATCAGGGTGCCGAGCGAGGGGTTGAGAAGGTCGGCCCTCTGGCGTCTGTGGAATTCCCTGAGAAAGTCGTCGAAATAGCCCTCGGGCGGCTGCTCGTAGCGCTTGAGGCGAATGATGCGGTGCATTGGGTGTTCGTCGCTCATGCTGCTTCCTTTCGTCTATTTTTTCTTAAACTCATGGAGGGAGTTTTGCAACTGCCGGTGGGCGTAAAAGAGCCGGGACCGCACGGTTCCCTCCGAGATCCTGAGGATCTTGGCGATTTCGCTGTGATGGATGCCTTGGATGTCGAACATGGTGACCACGAGTCGGTGATCCTCTGACAGCTTCTGCATGGCCGCGTTCAATTTATTTTGCAGCTCGTGCATGGAGACCTCCCTGGTCGGGTCGCCGTTGCTGGTGGCCGCGATGTAGTCGGGATCGTTCTCGATGTTGCTGTCGGGATCGTTGAGGCTCGGGTGGCTCCTGCGGTTGCGCTTCTTCAGGAAGTTGATCGTCATGTTGACGGCAATCGAGTGAAGCCAGGTGTAGAAACTCGACTTCCCCCGGAAGTTGCTGACCGAGCGGTAGGCCTTGGAAAAGACATCCTGCAGCAGGTCGTGGGTGTCCTCGTGATTGGAGGTCATGTGGTAGATCAGCCCGTAGAGGCGGGGGCTGTATCGCACCACCAGTTCGTCGAACGCAGACGGGTCGCCGCCCTGGGTACGTGCGACCAGCTCGGGGTCGTTGTTCGGCTGGTTTTCCGGGTCGGCGGTCATGCTCAAAAAACTCAAGTATCTTCTCTAGGGGAAAGCGTATCAAACATGCTTTTACGGAATCCGTAAGAAAAAAACCCCGGCACGCCGACATGGTTCTTGAACCCCCTTTTTCTGAAATCTATAATCAGCGCTAATGAGCCACGCGGCCTCCTCCTCCAAGTCTCAGGGCGGACGGTGTCCGGCCCTCTCCTCCTCCATCATCCGGAAATGGATCGTCGCCATCTCCGGCATCCTTCTGGTCCTCTTCGTGATCGGGCACATGCTCGGGAACCTGACCTTCTATGGAGGTCCCGATTGGATTAATGCCTATGCCGAGCATCTTCAGGGACTCGGGATCTTCCTCTGGGTCATCCGACTCGCCCTGCTGGCGATCGTCGTCATCCACATCACCTTCACGATCCTGCTCTGGCACGAGAACAGGCGGGCCAAGCCTGCCAAGTACGCCGTCCAAGCCAAGCTCGAGACCACGCTCTATGCCCGCTCGATGCGCCTGACCGGCCTGACAGTACTCGCCTTCATCATTTTCCATATTGCCGACCTCACCTGGCAGGGGCTTCACCCCGAGACTCGCGGCTGGGTCGACCTGCAGGGACGGCATGATGTTTACCGCATGATGGTGGCCGTCTTCTCCAATCCGCTGGTGAGCGGCTTCTACATTCTGGCGGTCGGCCTGCTGGCCATGCACCTGAGCCACGGCATCGCGAGCCTCTTCCAGACCCTCGGTCTGACGAGCCTCACGATGCGCCCGCGCTACGAGTTCGCCGCCCGCGTGATCGGCTGGGCCCTTTTCCTCGGCTTCGCCTCCATTCCCCTTTCCGTGCTGCTGGGATTGAAAACCTGGGCCGCCGTCGCCTCCTGCCCCCTGTGCCAATAACCCGCTGATCCTCCTGCCATGATCCTCGATGCCAAAATTCCCGAAGGTCCGCTCGAGCAGAAGTGGACCAGCTTCAAAAACAACACGAAGCTCATCAATCCCGCCAACAAGCGCAAGTTCAAGGTCATCGTCGTCGGCAGCGGCCTGGCCGGATCCTCGGCGGCGGCGACCCTCGCCGAGCTCGGCTACCAGGTCGAGTGCTTCTGTTTTCACGACAGCCCCCGCCGGGCCCACTCGATCGCCGCGCAGGGCGGCATCAACGCCGCCAAGAACTACCAGAACGACGGGGACAGCGTCTGGCGCCTCTTCTACGACACGATCAAGGGGGGTGACTTCCGCGCCCGCGAGGCCAATGTTTACCGCCTCGCCGAGGTCAGCGCCAACATCATCGACCAGTGCGTTTCCCAAGGCGTGCCCTTCGCGCGTGAGTACGGCGGGGAACTGGCCAACCGCTCCTTCGGCGGCGCACAGGTCTCCCGCACCTTCTACGCCCGCGGCCAGACCGGCCAGCAGCTCCTGCTCGGTGCCTACTCCTCGCTGAGTCGCGAGATCGGCCTCGGCCGGGTCACGATGCACGAGCACGCCGAGATGCTCGACCTCGTGCTGGTCGACGGGCATGCCAAGGGAATCGTCACCCGTAACCTGATCACCGGCGAGATCACGAGCCACGCCGCCGACACCGTCCTGCTCTGCACCGGCGGCTATGGGAACGTCTTCTACCTTTCGACGAATGCACGCGGCTGCAACGTCACGGCGACTTGGCGCGCCTACAAGCGCGGCGCCGCCTTCGCCAACCCCTGCTACACGCAGATCCATCCGACCTGCATCCCGGTTTCCGGCGACTACCAGTCCAAGCTGACCCTCATGTCGGAGTCCCTCCGCAACGACGGCCGCGTCTGGGTGCCCAGGAAGGCCGGGGATAACCGCCCGCCGCAGGACATCCCCGAGGAGGAGCGCGATTACTTCCTTGAGAGGAAGTATCCCAGCTACGGCAACCTCGCCCCGCGCGACATTTCCTCCCGCAGCGCCAAGGAGGCCTGCGACGAGGGACGTGGCGTCGGCCCTGGGGGACGGGGCGTCTACCTCGACTTCTCGGATGCGATCAAGCGCCTCGGCGCCAAAGTCATCGAGGAGCGCTACGGCAACCTCTTCGAGATGTACGGGAACATCACCGGCGAGAGCGCCTACGAGCGCCCGATGCGCATCTACCCCGCCGTCCACTACACGATGGGCGGCCTCTGGGTGGACTATAACCTCATGAGCACCATCCCGGGACTCCACGTGCTCGGCGAGGCGAACTTCTCCGACCACGGCGCGAACCGCCTCGGGGCTTCGGCCCTCATGCAGGGGCTGGCCGACGGCTACTTCGTCATCCCCAACACGCTCGGAGAATACCTTTCGACCCAGTTCGGCAAGCGCCCCTCGACCGACCATCCCGAGTTCAGGAAGACCGAGCAGGAAGTCCGCGACCGCGTGAACAGGCTCCTCTCGATCAACGGCACCGTGCCCGTCGACGAGTTCCACCGCCAGCTCGGCCTCATCATGTGGAACAAGTGCGGCATGGCCCGCGACGAGAAGGGGCTCAAGGAGGCCATCTCCGAGATCAGGGCATTGCGCGAGCGCTTCTGGAAGGAAGTCTGCGTCCCCGGCAACGGTGAGGACATCAATCAGTCTCTCGAGCGCGCCGGCCGCGTCGCCGACTTCCTCGAATTCGGCGAGCTGATGTGTGTCGACGCCCTGACCCGTGAGGAATCGTGCGGCGGCCACTTCCGGACCGAGCATCAGACCGCGGACGGAGAGGCCCTCCGTCACGACGACAAGTACGCGAGCGTGTTTGCCTGGATGTTCAAGGGGGAGGGGAACGATCCCGAACTCGTCCGCGAGGAACTCAAGTACGAGGCCGTCCACCTCGCCACCCGCAGCTACAAGTAGCCTTCACCCGACCACGCGCATGAACTTCCATCTCCGAATCTGGCGGCAGGCATCCGGGTCCCGCGAGGGACGCTTCGAGGAAATTTCCGCCCGCGACATTCCGGCCGAGGCCTCGTTCCTCGAGATGCTCGACATCGTGAACAACCGCCTCACCACCGAGCGGAAGGATCCCGTCGCCTTCGAGAGCGACTGCCGCGAGGGCATCTGCGGCACCTGCAGCATGGTCATCAACGGCGTCCCTCAGGGCCCAGGCCGCGGCGCGGCCTGCCAGGTCTACATGCGCTCCTTCGCCGAGGGGGAAACCATCACCGTCGAACCCTTCCGCGCAAAGGCCTTCCCGATCCACAAGGACCTCGTGGTCAATCGCACCGCCTACGACCGCATCCAGCGTGCCGGCGGCTTCATCACCGAGCACACCGGCGGGGCACCTGACGCCTCGGCGATCCTTGTGCCGAAGGCCGTCGCCGACAAGGCCATGGACGCCGCCGCCTGCATCGGCTGCGGGGCCTGCGCCGCCGCCTGTCCCAACAGCTCCGCCATGCTCTTCGTCGGTGCCAAGGTCACCCACCTCAACCTTCTGCCTCAGGGCAAGCCCGAGGCCAAGAAGCGTGCCCGCGCCATGGTCCGCGCCATGGATGCCGAAGGGTTCGGAAACTGCTCCAACTACTACGCCTGCGAGGCCGTTTGCCCGGCGGGCGTGAAGGCCGATGTCATCTCGATGCTCAACCGAGAGTATGTGAGGGCGGAGGTTTCCGAGGCGGTCGGAGCCATTGACTGAGGGCTGCCTCTTTTAGCGCGGGGCGTTGTTGCCCTGCATCTAAAATACCATCGCCCTATGAGTTTAGTAACTCAGCCTTCCCTTTTACCGCCTTGCTTTCCATGCGATGTTTAGAGCCTTTTTGTTGATATACAGCTAGTTGACAAGTCACTGAGCTGTGGATGGAAAGAGAGAATGGTTTGCATACCTGAGGGGCGAGCAGTATGCATATGCATGCGTTATCACCTATCGATTGTGATTTTGAGCCTCACGCTTGTTGGATGTGCTACTCAAAATGTTGATTTGAAAAAAAATTGGCAACCAGCTCCATACCTATTGAAGCCCGTGCCGCCTTTTAGGCCTTCCGAAGCTGTTAAAGGAGTCAATCTCGGTGTGTTTATGAGTATAGCAGAGTTTAATAAAAAACTTATGTCTCCAGGCGGGAGGCTCTCCGCTGGAGAAAAGGCAAGGATGTTGAAAGATAATCACACAATTCTTGGATTTTGGGAAATATGCTGCCCTCTCCTCAATCCAGGTGATCTAAGGGAAATTGTCGCGAGGCTTGGTGGAGACTACTATGAATATACTGCTGTTTATTCCGGGAAGGCTACGGGCAGTCGGATGGTACCCGTTGGATATACTACTCCTCAGTTTGCGACAACAACCTCTCAAGCAACAGGATATGGCAACTATAATGGTTCCTATGCAAACAACTATGGGGGTTCGGGAAGCATATACGGAAATGGTTATGCGAATGCATACGGCTCATCTCAAACAATGCTGAGTGGATCTACCACATATGCAGCTCAGCAATATCAGTACGAGGTGGCAACGCAGTCTTTAACCGTATACGCCAGTCCTCAACGAGCAGCTGAACTTGTGAAACTTGGCGTTCTGCCGGGCAAATATGCTTTTGGAAAAACGACAGGCAGGTAACCCCTAAACCATGAATCCTCTAAAGATTTCCTCATCAATAAAGTCCCGATGGTACCATCGCCTTTATCAGGTAATCTCAGTACCTCTTATTATTGTAGGAATTTGGCTGTTTGCAGAAGCGGGTCGGAATCTTTACAGCACAAGATTAGTAAATTCTAAAATTAAAGCCGAAGAGTTTTTGGATTCAAAAAAAGAATATACGACTCTAGAACTGGATGCCTACCAAAGAGCATTTGAGAGAGCAGCATGGGACCAGCAACAAATGTTTATTGCATTTCTTCCTTGGGTATTCGTCGCCGCTTTATACCGAACTATTTTATATGTATGCGTTGGAGGAAGGGCGTTCCAAAACGACTTCAAGAATGCAGGCTTAAAAGGTTAGTATTCATAATACTATACAGGTGCTTTTCTGCTCAGGGGAATAGCTTTAGATTCACTGCCGTAGTTCCAGATTCTTCCCGATATCAATTGGCCCTCGTCGGGAGGGGGAGGAAAGTGCGACCAGTAGCACTACAGTATCTGGCGGTGCACGGGCTCAATTCCCGTGGACTTAAAGGACGTGGGTTTCTTTGGGGGGGGGGCTACCAAGCCGTTGTCGGCGTGGTAGCGCTGGTCTGCGGTCGATGCTAGGGTGGTCCGAGAACAAACGGAAACCCTGTGCATTCCTTGCATCTTGTGGCCAAATGATTGCAACGCTTGGGCCAGAAAGCATTTTGAAGATTTCTAACGCTGATCCCACAGGTTGGCGGTTTGACAACTCCTACGCCCGGTTGCCGCAGTCGCTCTACAGCCGCGTCGATCCCGTGCCGGTGGCCGATCCCAAGCTGGTCATTTTGAATGAGAAGCTGGCCTCGGATCTCGGACTCGATGCAGATGCCCTGAGGAAGAAGGGAGCGGAGATTTTCGCGGGGAATCGTCTTCCGGAAGGAGCCGACCCGATTGCCCAGGCCTATGCGGGGCATCAGTTCGGTCATTTCACGAATCTCGGCGACGGGCGGGCGATCCTACTCGGGGAGCAGATCACGCCCGGCGGCCTTCGGTTCGACATCCAGTTGAAGGGCTCGGGGCAGACCCCCTATTCCCGTCGCGGTGACGGGCGTGCGGGGCTGGGGCCGATGCTGCGCGAATACATCATCAGCGAGGCGATGCACGCACTCGGGATGCCGACGACGCGCAGTCTGGCGGTGGCCACAACCGGTGAGCAGATCGTTCGAGAAGAGCTGCTTCCGGGAGCTCTTCTCACGAGGGTGGCGGCGAGTCACATCCGCGTCGGGACATTCGAATATGCCAATGCCTTGGGCGATCGCGCCGCGCTCGTGGCACTCACCGAGCACACGCTCCAGCGGCACTATCCGGATCTTCTCGGAGCGGAAAACAAGGCGCTGGCCCTGCTGGGAGCGGTGATCGACAGGCAGGCCGCACTGATCGCCAAGTGGCTATGCGTCGGTTTTGTCCACGGGGTCATGAACACGGACAATATGGCTCTCAGCGGCGAGACGATCGACTATGGGCCCTGCGCGTTCCTCGATACCTACCATCCGGAAACGGTCTTCAGCTCGATCGACCTTGCCGGACGCTATGCCTACGGCAACCAGCCCGACATCGCGCATTGGAATCTGGCCCGATTGGCCGAGGCGTTGCTCCCCCTGATCGACAGCGATCAGGAAAATGCCGTCGCCGCCGCCGAGGAGGTGCTCGCCAAGTTTCCAAAAGATTTCCGAAGGCATCATGTGGCCGGATTGCGTGCGAAGCTCGGCCTGATGACGGAGGAGGAAGGCGATTCGGCATTGGCCGGGCAACTCATGGAGTCGATGCAGGCTGTCGGGGCCGACTTCACCTCGATGTTTGCTGCGCTGACCAGGTCCGTGGAGACGGGAGGACCTCCGGGGAGTGAGTTCCCTGGCAATTCCGCATTCCTGCCATGGTACGAACAATGGACGGCGCGTCTGGAGCGCCAGAATCACAGCAAGTCGGAAGTCGCCGCCGTCATGCGCGGTGCCAATCCCGTGATCATTCCCCGCAACCATCGTGTCGAGGAGGCGCTCGCCGCGGCGCAATCCGGGGATCTCTCGGTCCTGCACGGACTGCTCGCAGCCCTTGCACATCCCTTCGAGGAAACCGCCGCCAACGAACCATACCGCGCTGCTCCGCCGCCCGGAGGACCCCCCTACCGGACCTTTTGCGGAACCTGATGATGGCGATCGTCAAGACAAGCATCCTGAACTCACAGAATCCAATGGGAAAGGATGCGATCTGCTGCTAAAAAACCTTCATGGATACCTTTGAAGCCATCTCCAACCGCCGCGCCGTCAAGCATTACGATCCCAACCACACGCTCACTCCCGGGGAGGAGAAGAAGCTGCTCGGTGCCGCCCTGCTGTCGCCGACCGCCTTCAACATTCAGCAGTGGCGCTTTGTCGTCGTGCGTGACATGGAGGTTCGCAAGCAGATCCGTGCCGTGGCCTGGGATCAGGCGCAGGTGACCGATGCCTCCCTGCTGGTGGTGGTCTGCGGCGATGTGGCTTCCTGGGATAAGGATCCCGTCCGCTACTGGAAGGATGCCCCGGAGCCGGTCCGTGAGTTCATGATCCCGGCGATCAAGGCCTACTACGAGAACAAGCCCCAGGTGCAGCGCGACGAGGTGATGCGCTCCTGCGGCATTGCCGGCCAGACGCTGATGCTTGCCGCCCGTGCCATGGGCTACGACTCCTGCCCGATGGATGGCTTCGATTTCGATGCCGTCGCCAAGATCATCAGGCTACCATCCGACCACGCCATCAGCTTCATGATCGCGATCGGCAAGAGCACCAAGGAGGCATGGCCCCGTCCCGGTCAGCTTCCCTACGATCAGGTCGTCCTCGAGAACGGATTTTAGAGGCTCTCCGATCCTTGGTGACTCGGGGATAATGCGGCCCTAGGGTGGTCGTTACATGGAAAAACAGCGTTTCGACTCCCTCGGCCTTTCAGCCGAGATCCTCAAGGCCGTGGCCAAGCTCGGCTATGAGGAGGCCACCCCGATCCAATCCGCAGCAATCCCGGTGCTTCTGGCCGGAGGAGACATCGTAGGGCAGTCGCAGACCGGCTCCGGCAAGACGGCAGCGTTCTCCATTCCTGCGATCGAAAAGGTCGATCCTGATCTCAAGGCCGTGCAGGTCCTGGTACTCTGTCCGACGCGCGAGCTGGCCGAGCAGGTCGCGGCGGAGATCCATCAGCTGACTTCCTTCAAACGCGGAATCAGCGCCGTTCCGATCTATGGCGGCGCCTCTTACGACCGCCAGCTTTTCGAGCTCCGCAAGGGAACGCAGATCGTCATCGGCACCCCGGGCCGTCTTATGGATCACCTCGAGCGCGGCACGCTGAAGCTCGATCAACTCAAGGTCGTGATTCTCGACGAGGCAGACCGGATGCTCGACATGGGCTTCCGCGACGACATTGCCCGCATCCTCGAGTCGGCTCCGGAGGAGCGTCAGACGGTCTTCTTCTCGGCGACGCTTTCACGCGAAATCCGCGATCTGATCAACCGCCACTCCCGCGATCCGCAGACCGTGGCAATCGAGAGGAAGGATGTCACCGCGCCGGCGATCGACCAGTGGTTCTACGAAGTGATGCCCCGCTTCAAGACGCAGGCCCTTGTCCGCCTCGTCGACTATCACGGATTTCATCTGGGGATCATTTTCTGCAATACCCAGCGTATGGTGGACGACCTCGCCGATGCCCTGCTTGCGCAGGGATTCTCTGCTGACCGCCTGCATGGAGGGATCAGTCAGGCCCAGCGTACCCGCGTGATGAACAAGTTCCGGAATTCGGAATTCGAGTTCCTCGTGGCGACCGATGTGGCCGCCCGCGGCATCGATGTGGACCATCTGGAGGTGGTGATCAACTACGACCTGCCCCCCGACCCCGAGGACTATGTCCACCGCATCGGCCGCACGGGAAGGGCCGGGCGCAAGGGCATGGCGGCGACACTCGTGAGCGGGCGCGATCTCTACAAAATCCAGTACCTCGAGAAATTCACCCGCTCCAAAATCCGTCGCGGAATCATCCCTTCGGCCGAGGAGATTGAGGGACGTAAATCGGAACTCCTGGCCGGCAAGGTCCGCACCTTGCTGGAATCCGGCGAGTTCACTCCGCAGGGATCACTGGTCGAGCAGCTTCTGGAAGAGGGTTTCCAGTCCACGGAGATCTGTTCCGCCCTCTTTGCCATGCTCCTCGGTCAGACGGGCAGCGCCGCTGCTCCCGCACAGCATCCGGCCGCACCAGAGCAACCCAAGCCTGCCAAGCGTGAGAATCATGGCCCCGCCACCGAGGAGGAACTCGGTGAGTTCGGCGGCCGCCGCGGCCCCCGTCGTCCCGATCGAGATGAGAAGCCTCCGTTTGCCAAAAAGCAGGGTTTCAAGAAAGGCTTCAAAAAGCCCTTTGGAAAACCATCCCGTAGGGGCTGACGACTGGGGCTTGGGACTTCACCGCCCGCAACTGGCGGATTCAGGGGATGAGGAACTCCGCCTGATGGATCGGGTTCTCCTCTTTCCCGGGGCTGAAGCTACGTATCTATCCTTTGGCCATCGGTTCAGATTGGGGTGTCTGTTGTCCATCCGTCCCGTAAGCAAGATGCCGTGTCTCCCTTGTGAGAGAGAGGGCAACGAGGCTGATCAGTGCCGTCGCGCTCAGGTAATATCCGACGAACGGAAGCCCGTATGAGGAGGCGAGCCAGGTGGCGGCATAGGGGGCGAGGGATGCTCCCAGGATCCCAGCCATGCTGAAGCTCACCGAGGCTCCGGTATAGCGCACCGGGACCGGGTAAAGCTCGGAGAGCAGGGTGCCCAGAGGTCCGTAGGTCAGTCCCATCAGCGCAAATCCAAGAATGAACATCATCACTACCCCGGCGGTGCCGCTCGAGAAGAGTCCGGGCATCACGAAGCCGTAAACCAGGATTCCGGCGGAGATCAGGATCATGGTGATCCGGCGGCCGTGCCGATCGGCGAGCCATGCGGAAACCGGAATCAGTGCCCCGAAAAAGAGGATTCCGACGAGCTGGATCACGAGGAACTCATTGCGCGAGTAGCCGAGTTTGGAGGTTCCCCAGGAGAGACAGAAGACCGTGAGGAGATAGAAGATCACGAAGGTGGCCAAGGCGGAAAAGGTGCCAAGGACGACGCCCCGCAGATGATGGCGGAAGACATCGAGCATCGGCACGGCAACCTGCTTCTTCTTTCTCAGGGTGTTGAGGAATGCAGGCGTCTCGGTGATTTTGAGACGGACATAGAGACCCAGGAGGATCAGCACGCTGCTGGCCACGAACGGGATCCTCCATCCGAAGGTAATGAACTGCGATTCGCTGAGACCCAGCGAGAGAATCAAAAAGATGCTTCCGGAGAAGAGGAATCCGATCGGAGCGCCGAGTTGGGGGAACATTCCATACCAGGCGCGCTTACCCTCAGGAGCGTTCTCCGTCGCCATTAGCACTGCGCCGGCCCACTCGCCGCCAAGGCCGATCCCTTGGCCGAGTCGGCAGAGAGCTAGCAGGAGTGGAGCCGCAGCCCCAATGGAGGCATAGGATGGAAGCAGGCCGATGGCGACCGTTGAAAGTCCCATGGTGAGCAGGGCGGCGATCAGGGTCGCCTTCCGGCCGATCCGGTCCCCGAAATGGCCGAATAGGACCGAGCCGACGGGACGGGCAAAGAAGGCCAAGGCAAAGGTAGCCAGTGACTGGAGTGTCGCGGCCAGGGCATTTCCCGCCGGGAAAAAGAGCTTCGGAAAGACGAGGACCGCAGCCGTCGCGTAGATGTAGAAATCAAAGAACTCGATCGTCGTCCCGGCGAGGCTTGCCAGCAGGACGCGCCGCGGAGAGTTGGAGGTGGGGGAGGGCATGGGGAGGAGGGGAATGAATGAAAATGGAGAAAATGAAGAATGAAAAAACGTCGGAGGGGAGTAAAGAGGGACGAGTGAAGACTCAAGCCGGCTGAAAGCGCGTCATACGCCAGGCAGTCAGCAAAACGCCCGACTTTATCCATTTAAGGCCCGCGAGCGCGTCAGAGGCACGAATTCCGAGAGCCCGACTTGTCCTCTGGAGGATTGGGAGTTGGGATGCAGCCCGAGGCGTGCTGGGTCACGCCCGGATTCAATCCCAACCTCTTCCTTACACGTCCAGATTTCTTACGTTCAGGGCGTTGTCTTCGATGAAAATCCTGCGCGGTTCGACCACGTCACCCATGAGGATGTCGAACATGCGGCCGGCCTCGAGGGCGTTGTCGTCGTTGAGTTCGACCTTGAGGAAGCGGCGGCGCTCGGGATTCATCGCGGTCTCGTAGAGCTCCTTGGCATTCATTTCTCCAAGACCCTTGAATCGCTTGATCTGGACGCCGCGACGGCCGACTTCCTTGACCATCTCGAGGATGCGGGGGATGGCGAAGATCTCGTGGGTCGTGTCGCCATCGACGAGGTGGAACAGGGGCTTCTTGCTGTCGGCGTAGTGCTCGATGGCGAGCCCCTTGGTTGCGAGTTCGGCGATGAGCTTCTCGATGCCCTTGGACTGGTGGATCTCCACGAGGCGTGCACGGCGGCGGCGCGCGTTCTTGTCAGCCTTGGTGACTTTTTCCACCGCTGGCCCGTTTCCGTTCTCACCGTTTTCTCCTTCGGAAGGCTCCGAGTCGAAGAGGTTGAGGTCGATGTTCTTCGCGGTGAAGTCACGGAGTTCCGTCTCGTTGTGGAAGTACTCGACGCTCTCGTCGTTGCCGTCACGGATGACGACGAGGTAGGCGGGAAGCACTCCATCCTTGGAACGGGCATGGAGGTAGGCCTCGAAGTCACCGCCGAGGCGGCGGATGGCCTCGCTCGACTTCTCGAGGCGGTCGAGCAGACCGAGGATCTCCTTGAGCTGGGCGGCGGGGATCTCCTTCTTGTCGGCGAGGTTGACGAGCTTGAGCTCCTCGGCGCCGAGCGAGATGAGGATCCTGTTGAGCTGGACGTCATCATCGACGTACTCCTCGCGCTTCTTTCTCTTGATCTGGTAGAGCGGTGGCTGGGCGATGAAGACGTGGCCGCGGCGGATGAGCTGCGGCATCTGGTTGTAGAAGAAGGTCAGGAGCAGCGTCCGGATGTGGGAGCCGTCCACGTCGGCATCGGTCATGATGATGATGCGGCCGTAGCGGAGCTTCTCGATGTTGAAGGATCCCTCCTGGTCGCCGTCACCGATGCCGGTGCCGATCGCCGTGATCATGGTCTGGATCTCGGTGTTCTGGAGGACCTTGTCGAGGCGTGCCTTCTGGACGTTGATGAGCTTTCCGCGGATGGGAAGGATTGCCTGGAAGCGTCGGTCGCGTCCCTGCTTGGCGGAGCCGCCCGCGGAGTCACCCTCGACGATGTAGAGCTCGGTGAGGGCGGGATCGCGCTCGGAGCAGTCGGCGAGCTTGCCGGGGAGTCCGCCGCCGGTGAGGGCGCTCTTGCGGACGGTCTCGCGGGCCTTGCGCGCGGCCTCGCGGGCACGGGCGGCGGTGAGGGCCTTCTCAATGACCTTCTTGGCGACCGGGGGATTCGCGTCGAAGTGCTCCATGAGCCCCTCGTAGACGCTGGAATTGACGACGCCCTCGACCTCGGTGTTGACCAGCTTGACCTTGGTCTGCGACTCGAAGCGCGGGTGGGGGAGCTTGACACTCAGGACGGCGGTGAGGCCTTCGCGGACATCGTCGCCGGAGAGCGCGGGATCCTTCTCCTTCAGCAGGTTGTTGGCCTTGGCGTACTGGTTGATGGCGCGGGTGAGCGCGGTGCGCAGGCCGGTGAGGTGGGTGCCGCCGTCCGGATTCGGGATGGAGTTGGCGAAGCAGAGGATCTGATCGGTGTAGGAGTCGTTGTACTGGAGGACCACGTCCACGAAGATCTCCTCGCGCTGACGGGTGATGACGATCGGCTTGGGATGGAGGACCTGACGGGCCTCGCTGAGCTGACGGACGAACTCCTGGATGCCGTGCTTATAGAAGAAGGTCTCGGAGCGGGGGCGGTGCTCCTCGTCGTCGCGCTCGTCGGTGAGGACGATCTCGATGCCGGGGTTGAGGAAGGCGAGTTCGCGCAGACGGCCGGCGAGGCGCTCGAACTTGAAGGTGGTCGTGATCGTGAAGATCTCGGGATCGGGGAGGAAGGTGACGAGCGTGCCGGTCTGCTTCTTGTTCTTGAGTTCGCTCAGGACGGTCAGCTTCTGGGTCGTTTTGCCCTGGGCGAAGGACATGAAGTGGACCTTCCCCTCGCGCATGACCTCGACCTTGAACCAGGTGGAGAGGGCGTTGACGCACTTGGCGCCGACTCCGTGGAGACCGCCCGAGTACTTGTAGGCGCCCTGTCCGAACTTGCCGCCCGCATGGAGGTTGGTCAGGACGAGTTCGAGCGTCGGGATCTTGAACTTGGGATGGACCTCGACCGGGATGCCGCGGCCGTTATCCTTGATCGAGACGGAGCCGTCGGAGTGGATGGCCACCTCGACGCGCGTGCAGAATCCCGCCAGATGCTCGTCGATCGAGTTATCGAGCACCTCGAAGACGCAGTGGTGGAGACCCCGCTCATCGGGATCGCCGATGTACATGCCCGGCCGCTTGCGGACAGCCTCGAGACCCTCGAGTTTGTCGATCTGGGCCGCACCGTATTCCTGGCCTCCCTTGGTATCCTGCTTCTCCGGAATGTCGGAGTCGTCGAGGGGAATGATCGGTTCTGCGGGTTCTTTTTTGGCCATGGGAAGGGTACGGGGGTGCCCGGAAAAGGGCGGGTTTGTGGTTCCCAAAAGGGTAGGGAACGGGGAGGGGACGGGCAACGCTTTTTTAAGCCCAGGACACACCATCTTGGGAGCCTTTCCAAGAGGGGCCACTATATCTTGGGGATGCCTGCATTCAGGAGATGGTGGGAAGAGTACCCAAGGCAAAATGCAGAATGATGAATGAAAAGGGGGGAGATTCGAGCAGTCGACCTAGCTGCAAGATTCAGGACGCCTCTTCTTCATGTGTTATTTTCCCTTCGTCATTTCCCTTAATCATTCCAGATTAAGGGTATGAAGGAATACGACTTTGCGGTGATCGGAGGGGGGAGCGGGGGGTATGCCGCCGCACGGACCGCGGCGTCCCTTGGTCTCTCCACGGTGGTGATCGAGGGGGGTGAAAAGGTCGGCGGACTCTGCATCCTGAGGGGGTGCATGCCGAGCAAGACGCTCATCGAGTCGGCCAACCGCTACCGGACTCTCCGCCATGCCTCGGAGTTTGGCCTGAAGGCGGAGGGAATCAGCCACGATGCCGCCGCCATCATCGCGCGGAAAGATCGCCTGATCGGGGAATTCGCCGACTATCGCCGCGAGCAACTCGAGGGAGGGGCCTTCGAGTTCATCAGGGGGCGCGCGGAGTTCCTGGACCCCCGGTGCCTGAGGGTGGCGCTCCACGGGGGAGGGGAGAAGATCATCAGCCTCAAGAGCGGCTGCATTGCCACGGGATCGGTGATCAACCGGCCCCCCGTTCCGGGAATCGATCTCTGCATCACCAGCGACGATCTGCTGGAAATGACCGCCATTCCCGCCTCGGTCATCGTGCTCGGGGGCGGACCGGTGGCACTGGAGATGGCGCACTATCTCGAGGCGCTCGGTTCCAGGGTCACGATCCTGCAGCGCAACACCCAGCTCCTGACGGGAAGCGACCGCGATGTCGCCGAGGCAATGGCGGAGGGATTCCGCAGGCGCGGGATCGGTGTGCTCTGCGGAACGAGTCTCCATGCGATCGAGCGTGCCGGCGACGGAATGGTCGTCCGTTTCGAGCAGGGTGACGGGGAACTCTCCTTGAAGGCCGAGGTCGTGCTGAATGCCCTTGGCCGCCGTCCGGCCCTTGCGGGGCTTGATCTTGAGAAAGCCGGTGTCGCCCTCGAAGGACACGCCATCTGCACCGATCTGGAACAACGCACCACGGCGCGGCATCTCTTTGCCGCCGGGGACTGCTGCGGTCCCTACGAGGTGGTCCACATCGCCGTCTCGCAGGGAGAGACGGCCGCGAAAAACGCGGCGGCCCTGCTCAAGGGAGGCAAACCCGTGTCGCTCGATTACCGGCTGAAACTCTTCGCCTGCTTCGCCGAGCCCCAGATGGCCGCATGCGGCATGGGGGAACAGGAGGCCCGCGAGTCGGGGGCTCAGGTGATCACGGCCTCCTATCCCTTCAATGACCATGGCAAATCCCTGGTGATGGGGGAGACCGACGGCTTCGTGAAGTTGGTCGCCGACGCCCGCGGCGGCCGGATTCTCGGCGGCTCGGCCGTGGGGCCCCATGCCTCGGAACTCATCCACGAGATTGTGGTGGCGATGGCCTTCAACGCGACGGCCGGACAACTGGCCCTCGTCCCTCACTATCACCCGACCCTCAGCGAGATCTGGACCTATCCCGCGGAAAACATCGCGGAAAAGGCAGGGGGAACTCCCTAGGAATTACTAAGCCATCAATCCCGTCAGGGTGTGACTTTGACGATCGCTTGGGTCCCGTCGGTAAAGGTTGCCAGATAGACCAAGGCACCGGTGGACTGGTTGAAGGCTCGCCCTTGTCCGCCCGTGGGGCCATCGGGTCCAGCAGAGGAAAGAGTGGCGATCACCCTTGATTTTCCATTCACGACAAGCGATCCACCTTCCCGGACAATCAGGTCAAGACCACCCTGTGCATTTTGAATCCAGATGCCATGCTGGGTAAGAACCCCTGACCTCATTTCCTGTGTCACGATCAGTCCCTTGGGTACAGGTGGTCTTGGGATAAGGTTTGTGGCCGATACCGCACCCCAGATCAGAAGCCGTCCGGTGTCGGGAAGAGCAATCCGTTCAATTGAGGAAAAGACGGGGGGAACGCTGGAGTAGGTGATGATGTTCGTGGACCATGGGTAGGGTGAGGCGATGGTGGCCGTCAGTGATTTCGGATACCCCGGGGCTATCTGCCCGATCCAGGCAACGGGTTTGGTGAGGTTGGAGGATGTCCAGACACCTTTTCCCCCGTTAAAGCCGTTCTTTACCGGAGGGCCGTCTGAATACCATGTTCCAGTGAAGGCGACGTTGTGGGATTTGTTGTAAACAGGATCTGAGATGACCTTGAATCCATTCCCTCCGAGCAATGGAATTCCACTCGTGGTCGGCAGGCTTTTGACGACGAGTTGCAGATTTCCCTGGGCATCGTCCGCCCAGATGCCGCTCCAAGAGTTGGTGTAGTTGACAATGCCTGGAAAGGGAGAGTTGGAAGAGAGAGAGTTGGAAGAGCCGGGAGGGATAACCGGAGCGGGGCCGTACCCGATGCTTGTCACACTGCTGGCAATGGCCTGGAAGGCGACATGATTGGAGGCATTGAGAACCGGGTCGCCGAAGGATGTGAAGAGAGTGTCGGCGGGAAATCCCGGCGCATGGTCACCCGAGGCGCAGAGAAGCAACGGCGGGTTGGCCGGTGAGGCGGAGGATTCAAGGAATAATGCCTGATTTCCATCCGTGAAGGTTGCGGAGTAAACAACGTCCCCCGTCCTTTGGTTGAAGGATCTGGACTGTCCCCCAGCCTCGTTGGTGCAGGTCAGGAAGGAGATGGTTTCCACCGTCCTGTTGGTTCCGTCGACATTCAGCGTCTCGCCTTCCCGGGCGATCAGCGAAAGGCTTCCTGAATCCGATTGGGCCCAGATGCCATGTTGGATGAGCGGTTCGATGGCCACATACATGGGCATGACATAGGGAGGATTCGTCGGCGCTGGAGGGTAGTAGTAATTGCTCGTTCCGACCGTTGCGGAGAAGACCGCTTTGCCAGTATCCGGCAGGATCATCCGGTCAATGGATGAGAAATTCACCCAGTTGGTGTAGGTGATCGGCGGATTGCCGAGCAGCAAATCATTCATGAATTGCCGGTTGGCGAGATCAGAGAGTGTTCCCACGCTCGTGGTGAGCGGATTCGGGTAGCCGGACGCTGTTTCCCCGGCGAAAGCGACGGGTAAATAGGGATTCGCAGAGGTCCAGATTCCGGCGCCAGAATAGAAATTCGTCACTGGCGCCCCTATCTGGATGGGAGGCGGCATGATGAAGCCCGCGTAATAAGTGCCGGCCCATGCGGCGGTCCCGGAATTGTTCAGCAGGGGATCGGAAAGATCCCCGAATCCCCCTGCATCAACGATGCCGAAGGGGGCCCCTACCCGTGCGATGAGTCTGTTGGAGCCCCTGAAATCAATGCACCAGATGCCGCTCCAGATATTGGTGATCTTTGGAATGGCCAGCGCGGGCGAGGGTGCCGGAGAGGGGGGCTTTTTTTTGTTAAACGGGAATAAGGGGGTTGCCCGAGCTTGCAACGGCATCATCGGAGGCCATGAAAGGATCTCCCTTACCGATCCACCGAAGACGATCGTTCCGGAAGCGTTGATTGAGGGGACCCCCAGAGAGGCATAGGTCGCGTTCGTCGAGGTATCACCTTTGGCTGGGGCCCCTGTCCACGTCACGACGGTGGTGGCGGCAAAACTTTCCGTTGCCGTTCCAACCAAAAGAGCAAGAAGGGCCGGAGGTATCCTCACAGCTCCAACATAAATCGCACCGAACTGCGGTGCAATTAGCTATTTGCAAGCCGGCCTCCCTTGTGGGGATTCCGACTCTCAGTTTGGCTGTGCAGACTGCACGGAAGCCTGCGGGCGAATTCCGGCCACTTGCGCCGAGAAGGAGAGGGGATACTGGTTTGCAAGCGCCTGAAGAAGGCGCTGGGCCTCCTCCTGCTTACTCTCCTGGGCCAGGATGCGGAATTGCGAGAGAAGGGCAAACGGCGCACCGTATGACTGGGGGAATCCGGCGGCGGCCTGTTGGTAGTTGTTCAGGGCCTCGGACGGATTGCCGGCCACGCGGGCGTTGGAGGCCCGACCCAGGAGTCCAGAAATGCCGATGGGGCCGCGTCCGAAGGTCTCGGTGAAGCGGGAGTAGACGCCGTTGGATTCATCGATTTTTCCGGCATCGCGCAGCGAGGCGGCGAGCAGGAGCGTGGCGTCGGCTGCGGCGGCCGATCCCGGATACTTGGAAATCACGTTGTTCCACCCTGCAGTATCGGTGGCTGCGGCCAGGGCCTCTTCGGAAGCAAGACGCGTTGCCTGTCGCGTGGCGAACACACCAAGAGCGATAGCCCCGAGGATGATGAGCGCGAGTCCGCCGCCGAGAACCGATCCGCGATGATGCAGCCAGATCAGTTCAATGGCCGAGGGGGGTGCGATTTCCTGATCGGATTCGGGAGGGATGAAGGGAGAGGACATAAAGAAAGGTGATTAGACTGAAGGCTGTTAGACTATTGGGTAAGAGGAGCAGGAAGCACAAAAGCGATCAAGTGCCGTGAAGCGTGAATCTAGATTCTCCTAGTGGCGTCATTCAATAGAACAATGAGGGTAAATCCGCTGTGGCCTTCAGGAACCGGCTGCGAAACCGTTTCCTAGGGCGCGGATTGAACCTAACAGACTAAAAGTCTTCAGCCTGCAGCCTCGGTTGGCCCTGGGGGCCAACCTCAGCCTCCTACCTGGGCGCGGGCCTCTTCGGCGAGAGCCGTGCTGAGGTAGCGCTCACCGGTGGAGCAGCCGATGGTGACGATGAGCTTGCCTGCGTTTTCGGGACGCTTGGCGAGCTCGATCGCGGCATGGACATTGGCGCCGGTGCTGATGCCGACGAGGATGCCCTCCTCCTTGGCGATGCGGCGGGCCATGGCGAAGGCGTCGTCGTTGGAGACGGTGACGACCTCGTCGACGATGTCGAGGTGTAGGTTGCCGGGAACGAATCCGGCGCCGGTGCCTTGGATCTTGTGGGGGCCGGGCTTCACGGGTTCACCGGCACGGGTCTGGGAAATGACGGGGGAATCCTTGGGCTCGACGGCCACGGCGCGGAAGCCCGGCTTGCGCTTCTTGATCACCTCGCTGACACCGGTGATGGTGCCGCCCGTGCCCACCGCGGAGACGAGGATATCGATCTTGCCGTCGGTGTCCGCCCAGATCTCCTCGGCGGTGGTCTTGGAGTGGATGGCGGGGTTGGCCCCGTTGTTGAACTGCTGCGGGATCCAGGAGTCGGGAGTCTCCTTGTGGAGTTGCTCCGCGCGGGCGATGGCGCCCTTCATGCCCTCGGATCCCGGGGTGAGGACGAGATGGGCTCCGAGGAGTGCGAGCAGGGTGCGGCGCTCGAGGCTCATGGTCTCGGGCATGGTGAGGATGAGCTTGTAGCCCTTAGCCGCAGCCACGAAGGCCAGCGCGATGCCGGTGTTGCCGCTGGTCGGCTCGATGATGGTCGTGCCGGGCTTGAGCAGGCCCTTGGCCTCCGCATCCTCGATCATGGCGGCGCCGATGCGGTCCTTGACGCTGCCGAGCGGATTGAAGAACTCGCACTTGAGCGCGATGGTCGCCGGGAGGCCCGCGGTGACGCGGTTGAGGCGGACGAGCGGCGTGCGGCCGATGGTGTCGACAATGGAGTTGTGGATGGGCATGACTCGGTAAGGGTTGGGGTGGTAGTCGCGAGCAATGACTACCGATTGAGTCGGGATTTGTCGACACCCTTTTTTATGAGGAAGTGCCCGGAGAGGGACTCGAACCCACACACCTTGCGGTACCAGATCCTAAGTCTGGCGCGTCTGCCAATTTCGCCATCCGGGCGGAAAGGACCTAACCTTCGCCCGTTTCCGGGCGAAGCTCAAGGCAATACGACCCCTCAGCGTCCGATCTTCCGCAAAGGCAGCCCCGAAAGGAGGTTCGATTCGATTTTTTCGAGGGAAACACCCTTGGTCTCGGGAACCAGCAGGAGGAAGAAGATGATGAAGAGAGCGTTCAGTCCCCCGTAAAGCAGGAAGGTGTTCCCGTTGCCGAGGGTCGCGAGAAGGCTCAGGAAGGTGCCGCCCACGATGGCGTTCACGATCCAGTTGGTGGCGGTGCTGAAGGTCACCCCGAGATCGCGTCCCGAGAGGGGGAAGATCTCCGCGCAGAGAACCCAGATGATCGGACCCGCGCTCATGGCGAAGCCGACGATGAAAACCAGCAGCGCTCCGATGGCCCACATCCCGAGAGCTGGGTTCTTGTCGAGATTCATGTTGAAAAGGGTGCCCACGGTCACCATCGCCAGTCCCATCACGACGAAACCGGCGTACATGATCGGCTTGCGGCCCAGACGGTCGACGAAGGCGATCGCGATGAAGGTGGCGAGGACGTTGGTCAAGCCGACGATGACGGTTCCCCAGAGCTGGTGCTCGGTGCTCGCGAAACCCGCAATTTTGAAGATCCTGGGGGCGTAGTACATGATGACGTTGATGCCGGTGAGCTGCTGGATCACCTGAAGGCCCACCCCGAGGCCGATCGCACGGCGAAAATTCGGGTTCCCGACGAGCATCCGGAAGCCGCTCTGCTTCACCCGGAGGCTCTCCTCGATCTCGGTCACCTCGCGCTGGATTTCCAGCGAGGGAAGGCGCATCCGCTCGAAGACGGAGACGGCCTTCTCCTTGCGCCCCTTGAGGAAAAGCCAGCGGGGACTCTCGGGAAGGAGGAGCACGCCCAGGAACATCAGCGCCGCGGGGAGGGCGATGATGCCGAGCATCAGGCGCCAGTGCCCGCCCGTCGTGCCGCCGATCACGGCATAGGTGCCGAGCCATGTGTTGCTCAGGAAGGCCAGCACGATGCCGATCGTGATCATCAGCTGGTACATCGAGATGAGGGAACCGCGCACGCGCTGGGGCGAGATCTCGGAGAGGTAGAGGGGTGCCGTGAATGAGGCGACGCCGATGGCGATACCCAGGAAGAAGCGTGCGGCGACCAGCGTCTTGGCATCGGGCGACAGGGCGCAGGCGAGCGAGCCCAGGACAAAGATCACCGCGCTCACCAGGATCGCGCCCCGCCGTCCCAGACGGTTGGAGAGGATACCGCTCAGGAAAGTGCCGAAGACGGCACCCCAGAGCAGCGAGCTGACGATCAGCTCAATGAGCCTGTCGGTGATCGAGAAATCCTTCTGGATCATCCCTTCTGCGCCCGAGATTACCCCGACATCAAGACCGAAAAGGAGTCCGGCAAGGGCGGCGGTCAGGCCGATGAAATAGACGATGGGACTGAGTTTGGCGGGGGTGTGGGGGGTGCTGGTCATGAGGAATTCCTAGAGCAAGGCACCAACACCTCAAGTTTCATTTTCAAGCGCTTCATGCCCGTTCGTCCTGGAAGAATGGTTAATGACATTAAATAATGCTTATGATACCGTTCGCCTCATGGTGGAAACCGTCCTTCTTCCCACGGCTCTCGGCAAGAGGGCTGCGGAAAGGGGGTGGCTCAAGTGGGCTATCCTCCTCTCCTCCTGCCTCGGGGCGATGATGGAGACGGTCGACACGAGCATCGTGAACGTTGCCGTGCCCGACATGCGGGGAAACCTCGGCGCGACCTTATCCGAGATCGGCTGGGTCTCGACGGGCTACACGATGGCCAATGTCATCATCATCCCCCTGACGGCATGGCTTGGGATGCAGTTTGGCAAGAAGAGCTATTTCCTCTTCTCGCTCGTCTCCTTCACGCTGGCCTCGGTGCTTTGCGGCATGAGCAACAGTCTCGGAATGCTGATCGCCGCCCGTGTCTTTCAGGGGTTGGCTGGTGGTGGTCTGCTGGCCAAGGCCCAGTCGCTTCTCTTCGAGACTTTTCCGCGCGAGGAACAGGGGCAGGCGAGCGCCATTTTCGGCCTCGGCGTGATTGTCGGTCCCGCGATCGGCCCCACGCTGGGAGGCCTCATCACCGACGGACTCGACTGGCGATGGATCTTCTTCATCAACGTGCCGATCGGACTCGCCGCGATCTGGATGATCTACACCTTCCTGCCCGAGGATTCGCAGGAGGCCCGCATGAATGTCAAAGGCTCCGTGGTCGACTGGTGGGGTATTCTCTGGCTGACGCTCGGCCTCGGCACCTTCCAGATGGTCCTGGAGCAGGGGCAGCAGGAGGACTGGTTCGGATCCTCCTTCATCCGCTGGTCGACCGCGATCAGCGTGGTCAGCCTGATCCTGTTCGTCAGACAGGAACTCACGACGCGGCATCCCGCCGTCGATCTGCGTGTCCTGCGCCACAAGGCGCTGATGGCCGGCAGCCTTTACTCGATCGTCCTTGGATTCGGGCTCTACGGAGCCGTCTTCATCATTCCGGTCTTTGCTCAGGCTCAGCTTCACTTCACGGCCACCAAGACCGGGCTGCTCCTGATGCCCGGCGCGCTTGCCTCGGCGGTCGTGATGATCCTGTTCGGGAAATTCCTGAAAAATTTCGATCAACGCCTCCTCATCACCGCGGGGGCGTTGATTCTCTGTCTATCGATGGGCCTCCTCGGAGGCCTGAGTCCCGAGAGCAACGAGGACACGCTTTTCTGGCCACTCATCGGAAGAGGAGTCGGCACGGCGCTGATTTTTCTCCCGCTCTCGATCGCTGCACTCGGAGGATTGCCCCGTCATGAGATCCCCGCTGCTTCAGGGCTCTTTAGCCTGACCAGACAGATGGGTGGGAGTATCGGGATCGCCGTGCTCACCACCATGCTGGAGAAATTCTCCCTGATTCATCGAGGTGAGCTCGTCGAGCGCATCACTCCTCTCAGCGTCCCGTTCCAGCAGCGCTCCCTGATGGCGAACTTCGCGCTGGCACCCCAGACACCGAATATCCAGGTCGCTTCCCAGAAAGCCCTGAGTATTTTTGAAAATATCATCACCCTGCAGTCGAGCATCCTTGCCTCGATCGACATTTTTCAGACGCTTTCCTGGATGTTCCTGCTCACCCTGCCCCTCATTCTCCTGCTGAGTCGCGGCGCGGCAAAGCCATCTGGGGTCCATTGATCGCAAGCGACTTATTCATCCAAGAATCATGAACCACGAAACCAAACCTCCGGCTGCGAACTCCGGGCAGGGCACCACCAAACCATCAAAAATCCAACCGCATCATCGCAAGGGTATCCTGATTGCGGTGGGGATGGTCTGCGCATTCTTCTTCTCCAGCTACGCTATCTTTCACTTTTTCCACGAGACCACCGACAATGCCTACGTCACCGGCCATATCCACTACATCGCCCCGCAGGTGACCGGTGTCGTCCAGAAGGTCGCCGTGGAGAACAATGCCCGCGTCAAGGCGGGCGACCTGCTTGTGCAGATCGATCCGGAGCCTTTCGATGCCCAGTTGGCCGATGCCATCGCCAAAAACGAGAGGGCGCAGGGGGACTATGCCCGCGAGGTAGAACTCGCCAAGACCCGTGTTGTTTCGCTGCAGGATTTCGCCCATGCCAAGAACGACGCCGATTCGGCTGCGGCCCAACTCCGCACCGCCCAACTCAACCGCAAATACACGACCATCGTTTCCCCCGTGGACGGGGTGATCGGCGGTCGCAGCGTCGAGGTAGGTAATACCGTCATGCCGGCCATCAACATGCTCGCCATTGTTGAGGGAAATCCGTGGGTCGAGGCCAATTTCAAGGAAACCCAGGTCGCCCATCTCCATCCGGGACAGAAGGCCTCCCTGACCGTCGATGCGATTCCCGGCAAGACCTTCACCGGAAAGGTCGTCAGCATTGCGCCTGCGAGCGGCCGTCAGTTTGCGCTTCTTCCCGCCGACAATGCCACCGGCAACTTCACCAAGATCGTGCAGCGTCTCCCCGTCCGTATCGAGTTCGATCCTGAAAGCGTGAAGGGCTATGAGGAGAGGATTGTGCCGGGGCTTTCGGTCGTCGCAAGTGTCAGGATTCGCTGAAGCAATGAAGCCGATCGAGCAAGCCCGACTGATTGTCGACTACGAGGCCCGGCGAGATGCGCAGGGACACCTGAAGGTCTATCATCTGCCCGCCGGGGACGGCGGAGGGGACCGCGAGGTGGCCGGGATCAATGATCGCTATCATCCCCAGGTACTGGACCGGATCGAGCGGCTGCTCTCCGAGGGAAAATACGCCGAGGCGGAGGCTGCTGCTGCGGACCATATCATGCGCTACACCGATCCGGTGGCGATGCTTTCGGAAGTGCCGGCCGTGCAGTTCGCCCTGCGGGACACGGCCTTCAACCGGGGGCCGACAGGCGCCGTGAAGATCCTTCAGGACGCCTTGGGACTGCCAGCCGACGGGATCCCGGGTCCCATGACAAAGGCCGCACTCCGGGAGGCGGAGAAGGATCCCGCGGCGCTCCTTCCAAAGATCCGCAAGTCCCGGGAGCGTTATGAGCGGCGGACTCGGGACGAGTCGTCCCCTTTCTGGAAGGGTCTCGCGAATCGCTGGGACCGCCAGCACGCGGACAGCCTTTCCATGCTTGCCTGAATTCCCATGGAGAATCCCTTGATCAGCCACGGCGATCCGGATGCCGCGCATTCCCTCCCGTATCCTCCGGAACTTTCCTCCGGCACCCTCTGGGGGATCGATCTCGGCGGCACGAAGATCGAGGGGATCATCCTAGGGGGCGGTGGCCCGGTTCCCCGCGTCCTGCAACGGCTCAGGGTGCCGACCGAGGCATCCGGGGGATACGACCATGTCCTGGGTCGTGTGCGGCTTCTCGTTTCGCGACTCGCGGAAGCCTCGGGACTTCCTCCTCCGGCAACTGTCGGCGTCGGCACTCCCGGGGTCACGGCACCCGGGACCGGCCTGATCAAGAATTCCAACACGCTCTGTCTTAACGGCCGCAGTTTCGCAGCGGACCTGGGGTCGGTTCTGGGATGCGCCGTGCGTCTTGCCAACGATGCCAATTGCTGCGCCTTGGCCGAAGCGACCCTCGGCGCGGCGAGGGGTGCGGACGTCGTCTTCGGGATCATTCTGGGAACGGGTGTCGGTGGGGGCGTCGTCGTCGGAGGGAGGGTGCTTCCGGGGCTTCACGGGATCGCTGGCGAATGGGGCCACAACCCCTTGGGGGGCGAATCCACGCCCTGCTATTGCGGGCGGACGGGGTGTCTTGAGACCGTTTGCTCCGGACCGGCGCTTGAACGGTATTTCGCGGCCCGGAGCGGCCGTTCCCTCGGGCTTGCCTCGATCGTGCGCTGCGCGGATGAGGGTGATTCCGACGCCGTGGCCACGCTGGAACGCCTGCGGGAGAAGTTCGCCGAGGCCCTGGCCGGGGTCGTCAACCTGCTCGACCCGGACGCGGTGGTGATCGGGGGCGGGGTGGGTAACATCGGACTGCTCTATGACGGGGCTACCCGCGCCGCCGTGGCGCGACATCTTTTCAACGACCGCTTCGACACCCCGCTGCTCAGGCCGGCCCTGGGGGACAGCGCTGGGGTTTTCGGCGCCGCGATGCTGGCGGCCTGATCAGATATCGATGGCCAGGAAGTCGCGGACGAACGTGTTGCCCGCCCCCGAGCGGATTTCCTCGGGAGTTCCAACCTGCTGGATTTTCCCCCTGTCGATGAGGACCACGCGGTCGGCGACATCGAACGCCTCCTCCTGATCGTGCGTCACGAAGAGGCTGGTCAGGTGCGTCTTGCGATGAAATTCCGCAAGCCAGGTCCTGAGTTCCCTCCGAACCTTGGCGTCCAGCGCGCCGAAAGGTTCGTCCAGCAGGAGAACGCTCGGTTCGACGGCGAGCGCGCGGGCGAAGGCGACGCGCTGGCGCTGGCCGCCCGAGAGTTGCACCGGAAAGCGGCTGCCGAGTCCGGGAAGCTGGATGGTCTCCAGCAGGGAGTCGACCCTTTCGCGGATCGCCCTCTCGGCGAGACGCTGCGACCGGGGCGCCACGCGCAGCCCGAAGGCGATGTTCTCGAAGACCGTCATGTGGTTGAAGAGGGCGTAGCTCTGAAAGACAAATCCCGCCTTGCGCGCGTTGGCGCTCTTCATCGTGACATTTTCCCCGTGAAAGTGGATCTCCCCCTTGTCCGCGAATTCAAGGCCAGCGATCAGGCGGAGGAGGGTGGTCTTCCCGGAGCCGCTGGGCCCCAGGAAGGCAATCATTTCGCCGGTCTCGATACGGAGGCTGACCTCGTTGACCGCCGGGAAGGCGCCGAAGTTCTTGGAAACGGAAAGGATCTCGATGCTCATGGGACTGGAAACGGGGAGGTTCAGGTTTGGTCGGGAGACGGTGCCTCGATGGTCAGGGCCAGCTGCGCCCGTTGGCCCGCCTCGAACTGACGCCGGTTCTGCCATTCGGCGAGCGTCTTGAGCGCGAGGGTGACCAGGGCGAGGAGGGAAAGCGCCGCGGCCACGCCGAAGGCGGCCGCAAAGAGGTAGTCGTTGTAGAGGCGCTCGATTTCCAGGGGCATCGTGTTGGTTCGGCCGCTGATTTTCGCGGAGACGACGCTGACGGCTCCGAACTCCCCCATGGCGCGGGCGTTGCACAGGATCACCCCGTAAAAGAAGCCCCAGCGGATCTTGGGAAGGGTGATGCGGCGGAGGATCTGGAATCCCCCGGCACCAAGAGTGAGGGCGGCCTCTTCCTCCTCGAATCCCTGCGCCTGCATCAGGGGGATGAGGCTTCTGGCCACGAAGGGGAAGGTCACGAAAGTCGTGGCAAGAACCATGCCGGGAAGGGCGAAGATGATCCTGATGTCATGGGCCTGCAGCCATGGACCGAAGTAACCGCGTCTTCCGTAGAGCAGGACGTAGATGAGTCCCCCGATCACCGGGGAGACCCAGAGGGGAAGGTCGATCAATGCCTGCAAGGCCGCCTTGCCGGGGAAGCGGAAGCGGGTGATGGCCCAGGCCGCGGCGATTCCGAAAACCGCGTTGGCGGGCACCGCGATCACCCCGACCAGCAGTGTCATGCCCACGGCATGGAGCACATCATGGTCGGCGAATGTTTTGGCCACCGTGCCGATTCCCTTGTCCAGGGCTCCCTGAAACACCACCACCAGGGGAAGGATCAGGAAGAGCAGGAAGAAGACGAGCACCACGGTGACAAAGGAGCGTCTCAACCACGCCGGTTCGGACGTGGCGCGGACATGGAGATCGGCGCGTCGATCGCTGCCCGGTGGGTTTCGGAAATCGATGAAACTGGCCATGGGTCGCGTCAGATTTGCTTCCGGAAGCCGTTGCCCCAGCTCTGCAGGCGGTTGCCGGCCAGCACGATGAGTAGCGAGGCCGCGAGCATGGTAAAGCCGATCGCAGCCGCCCCGGGGTAGTCGTATTGCTCGAGTTTCGAGACGATCATGAGCGGGGTGATCTCGGTCTTGTAGGGGATGTTGCCGGAGATGAAGACAATGGACCCGTATTCGCCGACCGCGCGTCCGTAAGCCATGATGATCCCAGTCAGCAGCGCCGGCAGGAGTGGGGGGAGGACGACCAGGCGGATCGTCTGCCAGCGTGTCGCCCCCAGGCAGGCGGCCGCCTCCTCCACATCGGCGGGAAGCTCCGCGATCACGGGCTGCACGGCGCGGACGACGAAGGGAAACCCGATGAAGGTCATGGCGACAAGGACGCCGATCTGTGTGAAGGCGACCTTGACGCCCATTGGTTCCAGCCATTTTCCGAGCCACTCGTTGGGTGAGTAGAGTGCGGTAAGGGCGATGCCCGCCACGGCCGTGGGAAGGGCGAAGGGAAGATCGGTGGCGGCTTCAAGCAACCGTCTGCCGGGAAACTCATAGCGGGCGAAGATCCAAGCGGCCAGGAATCCGAAGACCCCGTTGATCAGCGCGGCGCCAAGGGAGATGCCAAAGCTGACCCAGTAGGTCGCCACCACCTCGGAGTCGGTGACCGTTTCCCAGAAATGTTGCCATCCTCCCGAGGTCGTCTTGCCGATGAGCGCGGCAAGGGGCAGGAGCACGATCAGGGATAGCCAGGTCAAGGTCCACCCGAGGCTCAGGTGGAATCCGGGCAGGATATGGCGTCTCGTCGACATCGGTGGGAAAAGGATCGTGAGGATCGTGACGCAAACGGGGTTTGCGAATGGGGAGGCGGAAAGGAACGGCCAGAATAACGGGAAATCCGGTCGTTTTTCCAGATGATCTTTCCTCAAATGTCCATTCCCTGCGAGCTGATTTGCGGAAAAAGTCTCAGGATCTCTTTCAGTGCCGTGAGGTGGGCCTCCACCTGTCTGCCGAAGGGGGCGTGGTGAGGGGTCTCGAAGACGATCTCAAACGGTTTGGGTTGCTGGTCCGGCGGCGCCCCGAGGATGCCGCGGTAGCCGCCGGTGATGATGGAAAATTCCGCGGGATGAGTGTCAATCTCGGGACGATCATCCCTTGGAAGGACCGCGGATGCGGACCGTAGCGATGGCTCGAGCAAATCCCGGGTGAGGGTGCTCCCGTTGACATAGCCGTAGATTCCCTCGCTGGTGTCGTCGGTGTGAAGGGCGATGATGCCGTGGAACTGCTTGGCGCGGAGTTCCTGCTCCAGCAAGCGCACTTCGGGCTCCTCGCTCTGGGCCCAGAAGCAACGGTTGAGGTCCTTGCCCGAGGCACCTTCGCGCCGGTTGGCATCAAAGCCCCAGGGATTGCAGACCGGATAAACGAAGAGTTCATGGAATCGGCCCTGGTGCGGATCGGACTCAAGCTGATGGAGTAACTGCACCGCGGCGATGACTCCGGACTGCTCGTCGCCGTGGATGCCGGCAAAGATGCCGATGCGGTAGACCGGCCTGCCGTGGGGATCGGCCCAACGATAGCGCGGAAGCAGGCGTCCTTCCGGAGCCTCCCGCACATGCAGCGCCTCGAGATGGCGGCTCCGGGCGACCAACTGGTCTCCGTAACGGAGGATCGAACTGGTGCGGTGGCCATGGCGCGGGACGGAAAGCCCCGCTGAGGACTCCCCTCCCGTCGCGGAGGCCTTGAAGGTGCCGGATGCCACGGGTGAGCGGCTTTCCTATTTCTTGATGCCCTTGATGATCTGGTCGAAAAGACCCCGGTCGGCGAAATAGGTTTTCTGAGCGGCTCCCCATCCACCGAAGTCGGCGATGGTGGTCAGGGGGATGCTCTTGAACTGACCCGCATATTTGGCTTTCGCGGATGCTTCGATCGGGCGGTAGAAATTCTTGCCGATGATGTCCTGACCCTCGGGGGTGTAGAGATACTCCAGATAGGCGGTTGCCTGCTTTCGTGTGTTGTGGCGATCGACGTTGGCATCGATCACTGTGACCGGTGGCTCGGCCAGAATGCTGATGGAGGGGGTCACGATCTCGTAGTCGTTCGGACTCTGCTTCTTGGTCAGCAGGGCCTCGTTTTCCCAGGCGATTGAGACATCGCCTAGCTTGCGCTCGGTGAAGGTAATCGTCCCGGCGCGGGCTGATGGAGGGAGACCGTTCTTCAGGGCGTTCTTGTAGATCTTTCCGATGAATTCCCTGATTTTGGCGTCATCGCCTCCGAACTTCTTCTTTGCATAGGACCAGGCGCCAAGGAAGTTCCAGCGCGCGCCGCCGCCGGTCTTCGGATTGGGCGTGATGACGGAAACGTCATCGCGGGTAAGGTCATCCCAATCCTTGATGTTCTTGGGGTTTCCCTTGCGGACCACGAAGACGATCGTCGAGGTGTAGGGGGAGCTGTTGTGGGGCAGGCGGGACTGCCAATCCTTGGGAATGAGCGGCTTGTCGAAGGCGCCCGTGCTTCCCTTGTCATGGATGGCGTCGATGTCATAGGCGAGTGCGAGGGTGGCAACGTCGGCCTCGCTGCCGTCCTGAATCAGGCGGGACTGGGATCCTGATCCTCCGTGCGAGGTTGCGATCGTCACATCTTCGCCTGTCTTTTCTTTCCAGTTCTTGGCGAAGGCCTTGTTGAACTCGGCGTAGAGTTCGCGTGTCGGGTCATAGCTCACGTTGAGCAGTTCGACGGCGGCGTGGAGTTGGGAGGCGGCAAGGAGGCCTAGCAGGATGGAGAGGGTGCGTGTTGTTTTCATGGTTGGCGATGGATGGTTGGTTTCTTGGAAATGAGTGATGTCGTTGGGCAGGATATGCTGGCCAGTGAACCTGTCAATAAAAAACACGATCAAAAAGGTCGTTTTTACAAGAACATCGAGGAGGACAGGATCGCGACCGGTAATCCCACAGAAGATCCCCTTCATATTGCATGCGGGATGCTCTTGGATGATCCTGCAATCCATGAGCACGCACTCCCGTGAAGAATTGATCCTCCAGAAAAACATCTACGGGCTGATTTTTCTTTTGTATTCGGTGACCTATATCGGAGGTCACGCCACCGCGATTTTCTCCCTCGAGGGACTACCCAAGGAGATCCTGCATTACAGCGGGGAGATGATCCTGACTCTTTGCGCGGTGGGCTACGTCGGCTCCAGTCTTCTCTCCAAGAGTTTCGACGGGGTTGGCCGTCTTGGGATCCTCAACCGCGTTCCAATCCTTTATTGGATCGGCTGCGTGGCTGTCGCCCTCAATGCCGCCCTCCTGATCGTTTCCCTGATCACCGGGCGATGTGAGAAGTGACGGCTATTCAAGCCAGGTAATCCTGCCGGTCGAAAGGTTGTAAACGGCCGGGACGACCATCAGTCCGGTAATTCCCTCCGGAATGGCCCGGTCGTGGCGGATCAGAGCGGCGACGCGGGAAGCGTTGTCGCGGATGGCATTGGAAAGCAGATCTCCCGGTTCCATTTTGGCCTGATTCACAGAAGGACGGATCTTATGAATAATGCTCGAAATGTGGGGTGAAAATTGCACCCCGGATACTGCGGCCTTCACGGCACCGCACCCGGAGTGTCCCATCACGACGACAAGCCGTACCCCGAGGTTCTGGACGGCGTACTCCACGCTCCCAAGTGCGACGTCATCGACCACATTGCCCGCAGTACGGACGACAAAAAGTCTGCCTATGTTTTTTCCAAAAAGGATTTCCGGAGCGGTTCGGGAGTCCGAGCACGTGACCACAACAGCTATGGGATTCTGCGTCTCGGAGGTGGTCGCCCTAGCCTCGGCTACGGGAAGCGACGGACTTACACTGCTGGTGGCGAAACGCTGATTACATTCCTTCAGGCGATTCAGGGTAGGTTCCGCCGGGACAGCGGGGGCGTCCGCGGCTTTCAGTGCCGAGAAAGTTGCCAAGAGAAGTAGGATCGTGGAGGCAGTTGCTTTGATGTGGGGAGTGTTCATAACGTTGGCAATGATTTGATTGTCGCGACGCTCTGGATAAAGTGATCTCGGATGAACTTTGGGAGAGATTAGATCCCATCGCCATCGAGGCCCTGGATTTGCTGAATTTCTCCCTTGCCAACAATCGGGGACTTCATGACATCGGCGAGCGTCGTCCTGTCCATGAGACCCGCCACGAGGTTTCTGGCGGTGAGCATGACTCGGCGGAACCGGCAGGTCGGTTCCTGGGAGCAGCGTTTGTAATCGGTTGCCGAGACGCAGGCGATCGGGGCCAGATAACCGTCGAAGTGACGCACTATCTCGCCCATCGTGATCTTTTCGGGGGGCTTGGCCAACTGATAGCCGCCTCGCTTGCCCGGGGTGCTGACGACCCATCCCTTTTCCTTCAGATCGAGCATGATGTGCTCGAGGAACCGCTTTGGAACATCGTTCCGCCTCGCCAGTTCAATGATCGGAATCGGTGGGGCACCCCGGTGCTCCACCAGTGTAAAGAGCGCCCTCAGGGCGTAGTCGGTGCGCATCGAGAGCTGCATGGTTCACGAATATACGCGACCGCAGCGGTCGGAAAAGAAGGAATCTTTCTTCAGATGATGAAGTCGATCTCGTCCTCGTTGATCTGGACGGTGACGGTTTCCTTCTTTTTTCCGCTCTTCTTGTCGAGGCGGCTCTGGATTTGCTCTCCGCGCACGAGCAGGGTGTCTGGCGGCACGCTCTTCATGAGGAAGACGTTCGCCCCAATCGTGCTCCGTGCCCCGATCACCGTGTCTCCCCCGAGGATGATCCCGTTGGGATAGATCGTGACATCGTCCTCCACGCGGGGATGACGACGCAGACCCTTGATGATCGTGCCCTGCTCGTCCTTCTGGAAGCTTCGGGCTCCGAGCGTCACGCCGTGATAAAGCTTCACCCTGTTGCCGATGACACAGGTCTCCCCGATCACGACACCCGTGCCGTGGTCGATGAAGAAATGCGAGCCGATCTCTGCACCGGGATGGATGTCGATACCCGTGCGGCTGTGGGCCCACTCGGTCATCATGCGGGGGAGCAAGGGAACCTCCTCCTTGTAGAGAAGGTGGGCGACACGCTGGATCGCCACGGCTTCCAGTCCCGGATAGGCGAGCACGATCTCCTCGAGGCTGCGTGCCGCCGGGTCCCCGGCGTAGGCCGCCTCGACATCGGTCTTGAGAAGCGCGCGGACCGCCGGAATCTGCGCGAACAGTCTCTCCGTGATCGCGGTTGCCGTCTTGCGAAGCTTGTCATCGTCGTGGACGTTCGCCCCCCGCAGACTCACGATGATGGAGGACTCCAGTTGATCGGCGATCTGGTTGATGATTTCCAGCGCCGCGGCGGGGAGTTCCTCGGAGGAGACGGCCTCATCGGAAAAGAACCCCGGGAACAGGAGATGCAGGAGATCCTCGCTGAGGGCTTCCACCGCCTTCTTCGAAGGCAGGTTCGAGCTATCGACATGGTTGATCCCGCCGCTCTCCCGATAGGAATCGAGGATCGGTTGGAGCAGATGCTTCCGGGATTTCATCCCGGAACCTTAGCGGTTCCAGGGCGCTTTGGCCAGAAGCAGTCCCATCCCGCACCAGTCCGTGATTCCCGCAAAGAGAAGGCCGGCGCCCACGAATGCGGAGAGGGCGAAGAAGGCAGGGTGGAACAGAAAACCGAGAATAATACCCGTGAGCACGAGGCTGCCGGCGCCGATACGGACCTGCCTCTCGATGCTGATGGCCTTGCGTCCGGTTCCCTCGATGGGAAGACCTTCCGAGGCCCATGCTTCGGTGCCGCCGGTGACAACATGGACGTCGTGGTGACCTGCCTTGAGAAGATGGTCGGCGGCGATGGCGGCACGGCCTCCTTTCTCGCAAAGGACGCAGATGGTTGCGTCCTTGGGGAGTCCCTCGGCGGCCAGGGTGGCAGGAATGGCGTCGAGCGGGATATTGCGCGCGCCAATCACCCGTCTTGCCGAGAACTCGGAGGGGGTACGGACATCAAGCAGGATCGCTGCGGTGTTATCCTTGGCAATCTCGCTGGCTTTGCGGGGGGTGACGGTGGGTATTTCGTTGCGCATGGTCCGTGTCTTCCAATCAAATCATGTAGTGCCTCAAGGAGGGTGTCGATCTCGTCGGTTGTGTTGAAGAAGGCGGGATGCACTAATCGCCATGAAGAATTTTTAGAAGGAGACTTTGGCCGCGACCTGCAGGATCCACTCGTTGCCAATGGTGCCGTTTCCGGCGGGATTGATAATGTACTGTGCACCGGGCTTCAGGGAGGCCCACTTGGTCAACTGGATATTGTAGAATCCTTCAATGACTTCGGTAGAGCTAAAATGAGGAAGGTATTCGTAAAAGAATGTTGAGCCCGTAGGGTAACTTCCGCCGCTCACCTTGCCCGTTGTTGTGGGTCCATTAGGCACCACTGCGTTATTGGCTTTACCGTATTTTTTCTGCAAGGACTGGTTCTGCGAGTCGATGTACTGATTGTAGTATGAGCTGAAGAATCCTGCCCCCAGTGCAATACCAATGCTGTCTTCATTACGCTTGGGAATTAGCCCACGGTAGACCAAGCCCGTCTGGAAGTAGAAGGGCAGGCTGTTGTTCTGGGGAGGGGTGAAGCTAAACTCGTTGAAGCTGTAGAGCCCCTCTTTGGAGGGTTTTGCCGGGTCATCGCTTTTCTCCCGGAAGAGTTGTTGGTCAGCCTGCAGATAGAGACCCCAGATCGCACTGTTCTGTGTAAAAGCGGTCGGCTTTTTCTGGCCATTGACCCATGTCGTGGGGGTGTAAGAAGTGTTGTTCTGTCCCCAGATGTAGCCACCGAGGGCATATTTTCCCTCCAATTTATCCTTGCCGAATTTCGGTTCCCACCCGATTTCATTCACATTGTAGAGACCGTTCTGGCTGTAACCACCTCCGTAGCCATTGGGATTGAATGAGGGGGCTCCCTGAAAGTTAAAACCGTGGCTTGTGTATGGGGTTTGAATGTATTTCTGGGTGCCATTTTTCCCATTTGGCTGCCCATTCACGTTAACCACATTGACGGAATTATTGTAACCCGCAGGCTTGAGCGATCCCAAGTAGCTCGGGGAAACGGCGGTGTATGGATAGACATCAGTGACCGAGTAGGGGGATGAAGTTACGGCCGCCGTGCCTGAAATCGCCAGATAGAGACCGCTCTGGATGTAGGTGTTTTTGATCGGCTTGATTTTCAGTGTGCCGCCCCAGGCAGCATAGGCGCTATTCCAAGGTACTGGACTCGTTGCGTAGGTTACGTATTTACCTGTTTTGGTGGAATACACGGGGATTCCGGCGCCAGCCAATCCTCCGATACCCTTGGCTTGGGTAATGCTGTTGTTCTCGAAGAGTTTGGAAAGAGGTTGCTGCAGAAATTGCTCGTAAGGGTTTTCCCAACCGAGATTGATGGTCAGCGCTTTGTTCGGCGTGATGTACTCAAGTTGCTGGGTCATGATGCGGACGCCCACATTGCCGCTCAGCACGGTGGGATTGAAAATATTATAGGTTCCTGCCGCATTCTGGGGCTGCCCACCGTATCTGTCGCGCCAGTTGGACTCGGCGGTCAGTCCCTTGATGCCGAAGAGCGGCTCGAAGTCATACTGGAACTTCAACTTCACTTCCCCATCCCAGTTGCTTCGGGGTTGATTGGGAAGCCCGCCTGAAACCTGCCCCAAGTAGACTTCCTTGGTTTCACCGGTGACACTCAAGCCATAGGACTTGAGGGGCTGGGCTAGGCCGAACCATCCTGCGGTGGCTCCATTGGTCTGGCTAAGCCAATCCTGGAAGAAATTTCCTGTCGCCGTAATGTCGGCGGAATAAACGACTGAAACGATAGATAAAAAGACCAAAAAAAGACCAAGGGGTCGGTTTTTGGAGAGGAACTGAAGGTTATGGTTTTTCATGGGTGTTTTTTTGTCTTGGTTAATTGAGGAGTTGTCTGGTGATCGGTTTGAATCTCAGGATTTGAAAGCATGCGGTTGAGATCAACATAGAGACAAGTTCTGTGAGGGAGAGATGGGTTTGGTAACCGGTGAGGTAGCCGATTCCGGCGAAGCCGCGAGGAGGCCCGGGCTCAGCGCCGCAACAAGGGCGCGGGCAGGTCTGACGGGTTGGATGAGTGAGAAAGATTTCATCTTGTAAGCGGCCTTTATAGCACGACCGATATGGTCGTCAAATCAATTATAAAGAGGGTCTTATGTAGTTGACGGGGTGCTGATAGGGTGTAAGTCCGTGATCAGCAATGAAGAACAGATACTCAAAAAGTTCGCACGTTTCTGAGGCCCGATTTCGGGAGGTGATCCGCTTC
>Ga0007809_10000005_pt1 | contig 88653 bp, 93 predicted proteins | sample CryBogCBE02Aug07_FD_60383 | JGI IMG/M metagenome (GOLD analysis project Ga0007809, IMG submission 60383) | Freshwater microbial communities from Crystal Bog, Wisconsin, USA - CBE02Aug07 | ecosystem: Environmental > Aquatic > Freshwater > Lake | place: Crystal Bog, Wisconsin, USA | collected...
CAGTGCACCATCTCGTTCCGCGACCATAATAGCAAGCAGCAGCCTCATTTTCTGGCACTACAACCCGCACTTCAGGACCATCATACACCGTCTTGGCGCTGCCCTTATCATCTTCTTTTTTCTCGGTGTTATCTATCTCGTCAAGATCATAGTTATCACGCATGGTAGTTTCGAAGTCTCGGTAAGTCTTGAAACGATTGATATCAGCATCCGCTGGCTTTATCATCCTGCGCCGCTTACCGAGATCATAGATGCCTAGAATGTTGTGACGGTTCATATCTTCTATCTTGAGGCCGCCCTTGGCATACATTCTTGCTAACCAAGGAGTATATGCTTTGTTTGGTGTAGGATCTTTTTCTTCAATCGCACTCAGTATTGAACTAATATATTCCTGCTGTTTTTCAGGAGTAATCACAGCATTTATCTGTTCTGGTGTTGCATTTGCTAGAGTGCGTAGTTTTGTTCGCAGGGAGACGAATCCACGACCTTCAGCACTTTGGTCTTTAGCCAGCGCCGTTAATAAACGATTACCAACTTGATTGGCCGTGATCTGCCTATTATACTCAAAGAGAAATTCTCTGGCGCGCATGGCTAGAATTAGCCTCGTTCGCGACCGAGCAAATGATCTAGATCACCTTTTTCTTCTTCAGCATCGCCCTCAGTGCTGGCGTATGCTACAGGATATCTGCTCTTGATGCGTTCGATTTCTTCAGGAATGTTCCAACCATCACGGGTGATATCTTTTGATCCATTCTTTAGTTCTTCAGCATGGCTGGCTAACTTTGCGACGATCTCTCGCATCAGGCCAGGGAATAATCTAGCAAACTGCTGGTCTGGAGTTTCGCTGTGACCATATCCCCTATTATTATCTTGCAGGGCATTGTTCAACTGGCGAGTAGCAGTATGCATCTGCCACTTGCCCTCTTTGTTGTTCATGTTCTGTTTGTCTAGGATATCCACCATCGGGCCATCTTTAGAATAGCGTTCGAACCATGATAATCCACTGCTACTACCAGTGCAGAATGATGCTTGAATACCATCACTATTATTGAAAGTATAGCATGAACCGTAGTTCAGGGGAACTGCTACATAGTAACGATCATTGTTTATCAGCACGACCTGTCTCGAATTCCGCTTCATCGATGCCAACTTCTCGGCATCTGCGATCTTGCGTAATGCTTGACGATATTTTTCTTTTCTAGTTACTGCTATGAGTTTAGCGATAGAAGCGAAACGATTGAAGTCCTGATCCGCTGGATCCAATAGACCACGGGTGCTGAGTGCCTTCCATGCTCCCAATGCATCTCCGCCTTCACCATTGATATCTTCATAGTCATTTACATGGTTTAGATAGAGTTTTGTTAACCAGGAATCGAATTTGCCTTCTCTGGATAGATCGCCGTAATTTGTATTAGCCAGCGTCTTGTCCATGAGATCGCTCCATGCTTGAACTAACGCTTCGTCTGTTGGTCTAGGACCTAACTTTGCTAGAACATTGGGCGGGAAGGTGTGATCATGCTTTACAGCCAGAGCCAGCATCTTGGTCATGCGCGGATCTTTTAGAATATTTTTTGCGGCATTCGCCTCTACGATTTTTTTCATCGTTAGACCTTTCCTGAGTTCAATAGTGCATTTTTGAAGAAAGCCATGAGCGTAGCCAGCTTCTTTACATCACCTGAAGCGATATCTTTTACTACTCGCCTTAAACCAGCTTTGTCTTGAACATCGATGCTGCCCCAACTCTTGATGATATTGCCAGTCTGTTCGGGATAGAAGTGCGCGGCGGTCAGCATAGCAGCATATTTTATGAGTCCCTCTATCCTATCAGGGATATATTTAGGATCTTCTTCCAGTCTATCATACATATCCTGTAGAGTTTTTAACTTCGCTATCTTGTTAGATGCCTTATCATATGCGCCGGATTTTAACTGCATACCAACAACACCCTTGATATCAGCCAAAGCATGTTGGATATACTTCATATATAATGGTCTGAGTTTGGTTCTGACTACACTCAGATTGTGCTCATATCCTGCATTGGGATCCATGACATTGGGATTTTTAATAGCCTTAGCAGCCTGTCTTTTTGCGCGTAGAACATCTACTGCACCACTTGCATTCTTGCTGCTAGCGCCGTAACTTGCGCCCTGACCAGCACGAACTGCTTCCCAAGCACCCATCATCTTACCGATGTCATCTTTGACATATCGCATAACATTGTTGATGCTGCTCTCATTGTATTTCTTTATACCTTCACCAGTAGCAGTTAGCACTCTCCACATCTCTCTGCCGCCGTCCCATTTAACAGCAGCAGTTCCCCTAGAACCAGAGAGCAACACAAAGTTAGGGCTCATCATTTTTACTGCTGACCATGCGATGTTGGGTTTTTTTTCCCACTTAAGGTCATGCGCCATAGCAAGATCCTTATGCATGTGTTTTACGAGCTGGTCGGAATAAGGACTGCTTCGAACGCTCTCACCGGCAGTGCTGTCTTCATCCAACATCTTGTTTAATAGATGCGATACTGCTTCATGCATCTCACGGCGGAAAGCATCTTGCTCAGCGAGTGCCTTCATGGGTTTCATTTGTTGCGTAATTGGTCTTCTCATAGATTATGCTCTTTTTCTATTTAGCGTAGCTCTTAGCATCCAAGCCTTCTTGGTATAGAGGTCTTGCAACTCTGCTAGATAGTTGGCGATGCCTTGTTTTCTCTCTTGTGTAGCGATGTCGAATATATCTGCGACTAGTGCTGCCATCTTCTCAGTGTCTTCTAAGAGTTCTGCAAGCATGAGTTCTGCACGAGGAATCTTGTATTGTTCTTCGATGATGCTGAGTTCTAGCATACGGGCTAGGCTACCTGGAGAATATGATTCCAGCGTCCTGATATATTCTGCGATAGTATCGATGCTCTCATAACTCTCTTCATACATTTTCTGCAAGAACTTATGATATTGGGGGAAGTCTGAGCCTTCGATATTCCAGTGGAAACCATGCGTCTTTGTATATACAACAAAGGTGCTTCCGAGCAGTGTTTTTAGATTGTCTGATAACATTTGAAATAGTCCTATAGACTATTTATGCGAGTTCGATTGGTTTTGAAGTTGTTTTACTTCTGCTTCTAATGTAGTGATCCTCTCGCGGTTCTGCGCGATCTCGCTGTCCATATCTATTTTTAACTGAAGTTTCATCACCATGGCGTTGGCTTTTAATACCTGAACATCAGTCTGCAGTGCGATAACATTGCTGAATAGGTATATTATTCCTGAGATGAGCAGAGGAATCAGCGCGAATACTATCTTTTCTAACCAGGTGGCCATGTGTTTCTATTTCCTTTATTGTGTTGTTTTTCTGCGTAGCACATATGACTTATATCGCTTGGGGTGTTTGTTTGTATCCGGAACAAACTCATACTTGGGCATCGCTCTATCTAGTCTTTTCATGAATGCATCATAGAGCCTCATCCTACTGGGTTCAGAAGCACTGAAATAGATACTAGGTGGCTTCATCTCATCTGCGAAATCTTTTACGATAGTGATAACCGTAGCAAATACCCGTCTTGGATCTTCTGCGGGTCTACCTTTTTGGCTCTGTATTCTTGTATCAGGATTACCGTATTCATCGGTCACGCTAAATGTTACGGCTATGCTATGAGTAGGGGTTGTTTCGATGAGCACTTCATATTTCTCACCGTCATCGGTAAAAAAATCATACATACGATCATCGCCGACAATGTGCTCGTTGTATTTATATGGTTGGGAATCCAGAGCCTCATCCAACTCTGTATCCTCATAAGTCATCGCAGTGATACGACGGGCTCCCTTGCGCTTGAACATGTCATATTCTTGTTCATAGGTAGTAGGGCCGCCCACCATAGCACCGCCACCAACACCAGCTGATCCAGCCGATGTTCCTGTGCTAGTCGTCTCCTTTAATGCGGATTCAGATAGTGAAGTCCTGATCTTCCATCCAAACCCTTCCATTTTGCTAGCAGCAAACCATAGTTTAGAATATGCATTACTTGCTGCATCTTCATTTGGAAACATTATAGTATTGATGATGCGGATACCATTTACGATGACTTGCTCGCCGCGTTCAGGATAGGTGTCACCGTCATCGAACTCTAATAAATCTATATGACCATCTGTATCTAAGTGTATATTAGCGATAGTTTTTGGTTTAACGAATCCATAAATCTCTATCGTATTGATATCTGGCAGTGTGGTAGTATGTAGTATAGAAATCTTGCTTCCGACCTCAATCTTTACTTGTGATCGTTCATCTAACTGCATAACTATTTCTGCGAACTTTTTGGCTTCTTTCGATTTAGAGGAATCCTCGAACAATCCTGCATATTTGTTCATTACATAGTATCTGCTCGAATATTTTTTATCTGTTTCTTCTTTGGGAATCATATGAAATCTATTATAATCCCATAGAGTTTCGAATGTTTTCTGTCTGAAGGTTAATGCGGGGGCCGGGTTAGGCTTTTTTTTTAATCCGGACATGATAGCACTCTCTTCGAAAGTGCCAGCCATCTTGGGCTTGAACTTGCGATATGACTCGCCTGAATGTCCCTGACCCATGCCACCCGCATATGCAGTGTCTTCTTCCATATTGGTTCCCGACAGGTGAGGCTTTTCTTGCAGCCTCTTGGTCACTAGGGATTTGTAATACGGGACTTCTCTTTTTGATAGCCCAGTTACTGCAGGTTTACCGTCAACCAATACCGCCCAGCTATTTGCATCATTACCTCCCACCTTCTTGACCGTAATTCGTTTTTCTACTGAACCAGCATCTTCTTCTACGGGGGGATTATCGGCAGCGATGCGGGCGGATCTGATGAGACGGGCGATCTTTGGCTTCAGTTCTGAGACCTGCTGAGTCCTGCCGATGTCAACCGTCTTACCATCTACTTTGATCTGACCTGTCCAGTCATTGTGCTTTTTATATTCATTGAATCCAGCAAACCTCTCGCCGCCTTTAGATACCATACCGATCTTCTCACCTGCTAGATATACAAGTTTATCTTTTGGGCTGATGGTCTTGAACTTGATATCCAGCTCATCTTCGGTCTCTCTCACGATACCTTTCATGACAGAGCTTTCCTTTTTGATAGCACTGATATATGGTGAGGACACTGAATAGAGAGCGCCTGCTGCTGTCTTCTTGAAATAATATATCTTGCCGTCATATCTCTCATCAGGCCTCAAGCGAACAAACTTACCGTTCACCTTCTTCATGCGAATGTATTCTTCATCTTCAGGGATACCAACTGGATTGTTTGACTTCAGGCTCTCTTCTTCAGTCACCTCTGTGCCAGCAGGCTTTGGACTATATGTTCTCCATCCGCCTGGCTGCACACCAACTGGACCCGATGTATCTGGCATCTCATTTATAGTATTGGAGTTATTTACGGCAGATGTATCCATCTTCCATGTTTCAGGTAGTGTTAGTGTCAAATATGTTAGTGCTTTTTCTGCTTCTGCTTGAGTATCGAAATATGCAGGATATTCGATAGCACTACCATCTTTACCTGATGCATGGGGAACCCTTGGATATCTATCACCGTCAGAGAACATAATATAATCGATAGTGCCATTATTAGACATTTTGATTTTAACTACTTCTTTAGGTATAGTAAATCCAACCACATCGATTTCATTGTGCATATATTTGATGTCAAACATGATAGCAGCAAACATATCACCTACTTTAATATCAGATTTGGATGATACTTTGTCTATGGCGCGTATGAAGGGTTGGATCTCTCGGTAGTCAGATGATTCCGCAAGCCTGCCTTTATTTTTTAACATCTCTCTAATATTAGCAACATAGGTCTGGTGATGTTTCTCTATACCATATGCTTCAAAGAACTCTATCGCATGTTCTCTAATATCTTGATAAGTTTCTAATATTTTTGTATTGAATATAAGTGGTGCTTTGGTGCCCGAATAGATGCCTTCACCTATAGCACCGCGATATCTACGATCCTTCTCGCCACCGTATGGATTGATTGCTGGTGTGCGCTCTGCAGTGAAGGGACCTGCGCTGGAGCCGGATTCTACACCAGTATAATCTTCTGCGACATCTGATGGGGTATCTTTCTTACTGGACATCTTGTTGTCCATACGGATTACATGAATGCCTAATCCTTTTATAAAACCAGCCATATATGCTTTATTCTGTTGATCTACCGGAGGAATGCCCTTTTTACCGTGCATGAACCCTACCTGCTCATCATATTCTTTATCCTTAGGCAGTTCTGCAGTCTCATTCTTTGGCTTTTGGTGATGCTTCTTCATATTGATGGCGATGGCGGCTTGTTGTGCTGGATTGGCCGCTTCTTCCATTTCAGCACTCTCTATGTAGTGTGTGCTCTTTTTAGTCCTATATGATTTTCTCATATGATCATGTTCTTTTGATGTAATATAAATCCTTCCAGAGTTATACCCGATAACATAATCTTTATTATTCTTCATGGTCGGGAAGTTGTTATCTTTACCGTCTTCATAACCTAGATAGAATATTTCAGGTGAGCGTTTCTTGGCGACATCTGCCAATCCATCATAGTAACCAAATACATAATATTTGCTCTGGTAATTTTTTCTAGGTATCTCATTTTTACCGTCACTATATCCCCTATTATAATCTAGGATAGAGGTGCTATCGATGCTGTATTTACCTTCATTCGATATAGTGTTGTTCTTGTTTCTAGCCTGAACACCTATCGCGTAACCAGCCTGATATGGTTCATCCCTGGCTGTTGCAGGTAGTCCGCGCTTTCCGTGAAGATAACCAGCTTGCTTTCGATAGTTCGCATCACTCATGTATGCTTCATCTACTTCCACGCTTTCGCTCTTGGTTCCCCAGTTCTTTGCACCCTTCTTGCGGCACTGAACTAGAGCACCTGATGCATATGCTGAAGGCCAGACCTTATAGCGTGATTTAACCTTATAGTAGCAAGCATCTTGTTTTTCATTGAGCATGGTATCAGGATACATATCGCCGCCACATTCGGGGCATTGTTCTGCTTTATGAATGTCTTCATTCTTCTTGCGACCAGCACAATGTGCTCGTTGACTGAAGCCTTTTGGATGCGAACAATCGATACTACGCTTGTATTTCTCGCTCCACTTTTCTTCTAGTTCTTCGCTCTCATTCTTCACGCAGTTGGGTACGGTCTTGCCGAATAATTCTTTGTTACCCTCTTTGTGGTAACCTTTCCAGCAGTTCTCATCCACGACTTCTTCATTTACTCGTTCAACATGATGGATCTCATAGTTACCTTCGCGATCAGGATGGTCGAAGAAACGATCTTGTGCTGCTTGATTGCTGAACTTCTTTTTGAACTCTTTGCTCTTTACACCATAGACGCCATGAACATATCGGGGTTCATTATCTTGTAAGTCGCGTTCATATGCGGTTTCTTCTAGGCTCTCGTTAGACTTCTTTTTTGTAGCAACATTCTTTGCTGGGCCATGACGATCAGGATTCGGATCTTCCCTGCGCTTCTTGCTAGCAGCATACTTACGACCCTTCTTACCCAGCGATTGCGCTTTCTTTTGCGGTAGGCATTTTGGCTTACCCTCGCTATCGCTGCCCCTGGCACAAGCACCACGGATCTTTCCATCGGGACCGAAACGCACCCACTTCTCTTTGAACCATTTATGAAGATTTTCATTTACCTGGCCTGGATATAGCATTTCCCATACTGCATTGAAGAGTTCTGCTGGATCGACATCATTGATATCGGATTCATGCTTGACTGCATCTAGGATATTATCGTCGGTATTGTGCCCGCCTAGGTAACTCACGATGTCCCGTGCTATAGCTTGGATAGTGCGCTTGCCGCCCTCATCGACTATACCTTTAAGGATAGAACTCATATTACTTCTTCTTGTTCTTGTTATCTAGCATACTGCGCGTGTTAGCAGTAGCCCATGCGATATTCTCTGCTTCTTTCTTGCTCTTGCCAGACTTCTCTTCAGACTTCTCGACATGCTTTACGAAGCGATCTACTTTAGCACCTTCTTCCATTCCTTTGCCGAAACCAGAAAGATGCTTGATGCGCTCTAGGTCATCTTCATCCGCTTCATCATCATAGTCATAAGGGCTGACCTCTTGACCATCAGCATCATATACTGGATCATCATAGTGCTTGCCCTTATGCATCTTGCCCATGCTTAAACTACGATAATCGATATCCTTACCTTCAGCAGCGATGCCACCTGCGATCACGCCGCCGGTGCTTTCTGTTATGAGTCGATTCAGGAATCGTCTCATGCTCTCTGCTAGTGAAGGATGGTCGTCACCATATTGTCTTTTGGTATCTGCTGCGATATGAGACTTTATCATATTCAGGAGCTGGCCTTCGCTGCCACCTGATCTCTGTAGATATTGTAGCGTCTGAATAGGATCGATTGGCATCGGTGCATCATAGCGAATAAAACGATACAAACGCGGAGCCATTCTCTTCAATGTCGCATATGCTTCATCATGTTCTGGCGTGACTTCATCACCGGTCTTTGGTGCGCTCGTCCTAGTATCGCTCATACCATGACTTTCATCTAGATCACCGTCTAGTTCCATCTCATCTTGGCTGATGAGATATTGCATCACGCCGGTCATCATTGACTTTGCTGCGCCAACTTTTTCGGAAACCCATTCAGGAAACTGATCATGTGAAGAGAGATGCTTGTCCAACTTCATTGCTACGCGAGCGATAGTATGTAAGCTATTCTTTAATGTCTCACCTTCATGCTCACCCTTATCATAGTCATGAGGAGTCAATCCAGTTCTATGCAAGTGACCCTTACCAGGAACGAGGATCAGATCATCTTCTTCGAGATGAGCTTCTTCTATTTGCTTATTCTCAGCGATACTATTAGCATATGGCTTCTTGGTCTTCTTACCAGTAAGTAAGTTTCCACCTTTTTGTTTGCCATAAACTCCTTGGCCTACTCTGCTGAGTGCGCCGCCTGTCATGGGCTGGGCAACTGTAGCAACAGATCCTGATGTTGTGCTTTCATAGATATCGCTGATTTTCATGATTGTTTTCCGTATTATATTATATTTATCACAGAAATAAAAAGATAACCCTATTTTTTATCGAATAAAAAAAGGGGCCACATTGCTGTGACCCCCAAGTTATTCAGGCTTTCGTGGTAAATATGTATTAGACAGGCTCTGCTACTGGAGCAGCTTCTGTTGCAGGAGATGCAGCTACTGAACCAGCTGCAGTTGCGTGTGCAAGTGCTGCTTCTTGAAGAGCCTTTTGACGCTGCTCTTCGACATACATAGGACCGATAGTGTTCATCAAGTGGTTCTGTGATTCCATGCAGAATACATAAGAACCTGAGTGACGGAGAAGAACTCGCTTGTCAACCCAAATCTTGCCACCTAGGTCACGCCAGTTTTCGCAGAAAGTCCAATCTTCAGAATAATAACGGTTCTGACGGACTGCAGTGTCGAAATAAGTCTTCAAGTGCTGATCGAAGCGCGGATCAAGACCGATGTCATTCTTATACTGCTTTACTGCTGGGTGAGCGTTCATCTTAGCAAATACATGCTTCTTCATGAGAAGGAAGCCAGTACCAGCCTTTGATACTTCTTGAAGACCATCAGGACCTTCTTCAGCACCGTCGAAGCCATTGACGACCCACTTAACCGGCATAGTCTTCATTGGATAGAGACCGGCGATAACGTCAACGTCGCGGTTCAAGAGAACTAGAAGATGCCAGGGTTCCCAACCGATATCAGCGTCAACGAAGAACAAGTGAGTTGCATCGGGCATGTCAAGGAACTTAGCAGTGAGCGTGTTACGCGCACGGCTGATGAGGGATTCATTAACCATCGTCTCTAGTGTCCAGTCAATACCTAGCTGGCGAGCAGTGTTCGCCCACTTGATGAATGACATGAATGTGGATTCAGTCAACATGCCGCCGTAGCAAGGCATTGCGATGTGCACCTTAGTCGTGCGTAGGAAATCGACGTTGACTTGGATTTGTCCTTCTTGAGGAGCCTGCTCAGCAGCAGCCTGTTCAGCGATCTCGTGGATCTTTTCTACTGGAACAGTGCGCTCTTCACTGGTTGCCTCTGTATTTTCGTTCTTGGGTTTACGTGCCATGTGGTCCTCTCTTGTTGTAAACTTATATAGATATTTACTAGCAGAGAAGGGAGTGGAATTATTTTTCTTCTAAATAATCGCAGTTTTCAGATATATCAGTATCTGTTTGGGTAATCTTACTCATACCACTGATATGATTTATTTCTGGAAGAGGTGTTTCAAACTTTAGTGCCAACAATGTTCGTATTTTATTATATGATTGAGCCTTATTAAACAACAAGGTTACTGCAGTGAGATTCCCGACGGATCTACTCAATGGATAAGTTTCCTTTTGATTAAATTTTCGGAGAGCAGTATATGTGCCATTATCTTTGTTCAACAAGGTTACTACCTCAGGTGCATGTGCAAGTAACACGCAGTCATTGACCAATATCAACGGTACCAGAATACATTTTTTATTAAGTTTAACATTATCGGACTCATTTACTAATGATTTGAAATAGGAATCTACTTCAGGATCATTTGTTTCTGTTAGTATCTTGTTTCTAGTAAAAAATGCCTCTGCTATTCTAAGTCTAGTATCCATATCTTCGATATAGTTGTAATCAGACCAATCGAAGACATTCTCATTTATCTTTTGCTTCACTATCCAAGTATCAGGAACCATGCGATGCTTCTTCACGAAGTCATCGTGCAGTTTATCACCAGTAAGATGATATTCTCTACAGATGAGTTGCATCATCTTGTCGATCTTATCATAGTTGAACTTAGTGCCGCGCTCTTTTGCCTTCAATAATGCTCGTTCTAGCATCTCTACTGCGCCGGGTTTCTCTTTACCTGTCACATGTGTTGGCTTCATATCACCTTCATCCATGCGTGAAGAGAAGAGTTCTTCATAAGGATATATGGCAGCGATGTCTGTTGCTAGGGCTTTATCCAACTTAGCATCAGGTAAATCTTCCGCCTTGAGTTTTCTAGCACCTGTTGCATGGGCCATCTCGTTTTTATTGAAACGAGCGATCATAGATTTCAATGAACCAGCTGGACCATCGAAGTCATGATAAGTATCATTCTTTTTTACTACTGCATGTTGTGCTTTGCCATTTTTATCGACCAGAACAACGATGTCACCACTGATACGATTTTTAATCGCCTGTGCAGCAGTGAGGCATCCACCATCGAACGGACCTGAACCAAGACGGTTGATAAAGAGTTCATATACTTTATCTTTGTCATATTCAGGCTTCTTGGATTCGCTGAGTTGCTTCGTAGCCTTATTATACATGCTGATGAGTTTTACCTTCTCATCGAACGGAGTTGATTCCGAAATGATAAGCGGACTGATGCGTTCTACAAACTCTTTTAACTTACGACCTTTTGGTTTCTCTTTATGAAACTGTGCTAAGTTTTGCTTAGCAGTGTTCATCATACGCATGACTTCTTCGTCGCTGAGTTTAGGGCTTATCGCCTGTCTCCATACTGCGAACTGTTCTTCTTCTGTCTTGTCCGGATCTAATAGGACTTCGCGCATAGGCGTCGCTCTGGGACCTTCATGATAGGTGGAACTTTCTGGATCGCTGCCTGGCGCTTTAGTGTCTTGTCTGCTCATGATGGTGAGGCTATTCAGACCAAACTTCTTGTAAGGTTCAGTACCAGACTTATCAGGACGCGTTAGATATCCGAATGCTTCTTTCTGATCAGCACCTACGATGAGCGTGACATCTGTGAAACCTTTAGCGGCCAAATCTGCTAGAACATCATTGAGTGTAGGCTTATCTGCTGTGGGAAGGCTGAACATATCAGCATACTTAGGAAACTTCTTCTTGTATAAGTCTAGTTTCATCTCGGGTGGAATAGGATCATCCTTACCGAAACTGCGAGATACGATGAAGAATGGTGTAGCATTCGTCTTTATCGCTTGATGTAAGACTGCGACTACGAGCGCATCATGTCCAGTATGTCCCATGCCGCGACCCCAACCTAGAACTGCTCGCTTGCCCTGAGCATGTTCCTCAGTGATCGCTGGCTTCTTGTTCATGATGCTTTCTTTTGGTGACCATGTCTTCTGGTCGATAGTCTTGATGAACTGTCCGGGCAAGTCATTCGCGAACTTAGAACCAGGATGTGCTTGTGCGTATCCTTCTGGCTTAGTCTGCCTTATGCCACCGTGCAGACCTTTGCTGAGTTCGTCGATCAATAGTTGCTTGTGAATACCGATGGCTTCTACTGCACCTAGCGTTGCCTTCAATCCTTCCGGATCTGATAGCATCGTCTCTGCTTTCTTAGGGCTGAGTTTCGATTTAGCCCAAGCCGGAAAGTCGCTGACTAATCCTTCGATGCGTAGATGATCATTTAGATAGGAGTAGAGTTCGCCGCCTGGATTGCTCAGACCTGGCTTGGCCGCGAGATATTGGTCGATCTTCTTGGCATTTGCCTTGATGAATGTGTCTAGTTTGTTCAGACCTTCTTGATCTAATGCTACTGGATCTTCTACATAAGTCGTTCCTTGAACGATGATGCCTGGCTTGCTCAGTGCAGCAGCATCAGGATAACGCGCTTCATCGCTGGATCCCAATGCAGGGAAATATCCAGTCGCAGCGACCATCATCTTTGCGCCGGCGATCTTTTTACCTAGTTCGCTATCTACCGGTACATGGAATGTCGTGACATTTGGAGTAAAATCATATGTATTCGCTGCCTTATTGAGTACAGGCATAGCAGTAGAACCGTCTCTCTTGGTACCAGGATAGAATAACAATCCGCCTTCTAGGAATCCTTTGCTGGGGCTGATCTGTGCGAAGTAAGGCCATAAACTAGCAAACTGATTTGCGAAATCTTCTCTATCTTCAGGATCACCGCCGCCAGTACCTAGAACAAACTTCTTCACATCTTCTGGATTTCTCATCACAGTAGGTGCACCTGATGCAGTCTCTGTCTTGCCCCTCTTTAGATATGCCCAAGCATTCTTGGGAATCATCATGAAGTTGCCTTTATCATCACGGCCCCAATATACCACTGGCATACCGTCCCATTTGAGTTCGATAGTCCCGCCTTGCTGGCTCATATGACGCAGCCTCTCGACCGCATGTAGGCCACCTTGAGCACCATTGCTCAACACTAAATCTTCGATGTGTTGATACTTACGACCTACTTTAGGCGCGGCTGCTTCTGTGATTATGGCTTTTATTTTCACTTCAGCAAATCCATAGTCTTGCGGAACCATTCTCTGCTGCCCTCAGCGACCGTTTCTGGGAAATACTTATCTTTAATAGCAGCATATTTTTCAGGATATTGCTTCAATGCATTTAATATCTTAGTGGGATTACCTAGATCACTGGCTGTAGCCGTCGGGCCGATGATAATCTTAGCGATTCCGTCTTTATCTTTTGCTAGCAACTCTTTGGTATCTCTGTCTACCAATCCTTTATATGGACTCATCATCAATCTATCATGACCTGCGACACGGCTGATATTAGCCAAATCTGCCCAGATACGCTGAACCGTGCCACCGCTCATCTCTTCGCTATCATAATCATGTGTATGCAGGGGCTGTGCATCTCGTGCATTCTCTACAGCCATTAGATCCACTTGAACGATATCATTGCCAGCACCAGTAGGCACACCAACATGAACGCTGACGCCAGTCCTCGCAGCAAATAAACCCTTGTCCTTGAAATAATCTTCGAGTTCTTTTCTGCTGGTCTTTAGGTCTTTTGCTGGAAATGCTCGCATCAGTTCATCAGCATCGATCAACGCATCGATGTCACTTGATACCGTCTTCTTTCCTGCGCTGCCGATCGGATAGAGATTTAATCCTTTGGGTAGGACATGCTGAAGGTTTCGCATAGCCGTAGCAAAGTTTTCCCGCTTGATAGGGACTGCATTTGGTACTACATTTCCGCCTTCAGATAAAATCATCTTGTTATTCCTTAGTATGAGAGATTGATATAATTGACCGCACCATAACTAAAATCTTCAATGCGGGCTCGCATATACACAAATGTACCTACGATATTTGTATAAGCCGATGTATCAGTGTTTGCTGTTTCCAGCATATAGACTTGAAACCAGTCAGTATCAGTGGGCTTGCTAGCGAGTGAAGCCTCTATGATAATATTGCCGGTACACATTGCTGTTGATAGATTTACTGTCTGCAGGCTCTGATTGCCTAGATAATAAGCAGCAGCAGGCTGGGCATTCCCTATAACAGTATAAGGAGCACCATTGCCTGGATTAGCATATGTAGTTTGCGGTAAAAGTTGTAGGGTGACGCCTTGAGACATTATGCCGACTCGACCTCGACCAATACGCCGTCACCTGCTAGTTCTTGTGTGACTTGTTCTAGTGCTGTCTGTAGATCCTCAGTGAGTACAGGAGTAGCCTCTTCGCTATCCTTGATCAACTTACTCAGCTTTATGACGAGTACGCTCTCGACCAGCTTTGCCATGGTAAATACTCCAATATATATATAGAGTATTTATCATGTTCTTATTTTCTCTCTAGTTTATAAGATTTGCCAACCAGCTTGGGAATGATGAGATGCATCATGGTAAGTGTAGAGGGCTCATCATAATCGATGAAATGCTTATCATTTGAATATAGATACGAGAACCTATGATCACGCTTCAACCAAGCTTCTAGCGCATTACATGGATAAGCATCCCTAGTCCTGCCTAGATATTCGATCAGATCATCGCGCAACTCGCGTTCGATCTTATCGCCCTTTAGATAGACACGATATCGATGTTTAGGTTCGCGAGCAAAGGTGATCACTCCTGGAGGCATCACATGCACTTCAGTGATAACAGAATACGGACTAAATCGCCATACTTCTTTCAAGAGTTCGAGATCGTTGCTATAGAAGGCTAGGGAATCAAACTCTTGCCTAGTCGTGATATCAAACTTTTTCTTAACCTTATTACGATATTCTATTATATTTTCTACTAGAACGAGTTGTGCAGGAGTCATATTAGCAGTACGGCGATTTATGAATACGCTATCCTTTGCTTCTTCTAGCTTTGTCAGAAACTCTGCATAGGTTCGGCACCATTGAATGCGGTTTAGATTGGGTGCCTGAACTGATACCTTATATCTATATTCGTTATAATATAGATTTTGTTTATCCTCCGATTTCAATAACACCATTACCTCCGATTACTGCCACTGGCTTAGGAGTCACACGGAATACGATCTCGTCATTTTCTATCATTGCTACGACATTAGAGTTCTTGATGCGCTCGAACAGGATCTTCTTCGAGAGCGGAACACGGATGAGTTCATCGATCTTGCGAGCTAGAGGACGAGCGCCCATCTTGCTATCATAACCTTGATCTGCGAGATAGTTTACCACAGGCTCTATCAGATGCAGCGTGATATCATGCTTATCCAGCAGAGACTTCTTCAACTCTTCGGTAAACTTGATAACGATCTTCTTGATAGAGAGCGTATCCAGCTTGTTGAACTTGCAGACCATATCGAGGCGATTGCGGAACTCAGGCTTGAAGAACTGCTTCAGTGCCTTATCATCTTCTCCAGTGCGTTCTTGTGTACCGAAGCCGATGTTGTTGCGCTCATTGTCTGCTGATCCAAGATTGGAAGTAAGAATGATGAGAGTATTCTTCATAGATACTTCCTTACCATTCGATCCAGTCACACGACCTTCATCCAGCATCTGCAAGAAGATATTGAAGATATCAGGATGAGCCTTCTCGACTTCATCGAACAACAGAATAGAATGCGGATTCTTGCTCAGGTCTGAGATTAGGCGTCCACCTTGTACTTGTGAATCGCCAAAGCCTACATAGCCAGGGGGCGGGCCGATCAAACTGCTTACGCTGTGCTTCTCGCTGTACTCACTCATGTCGTACTTGATAAGCGGCATATCCAAGTTCTTGGACAGCAGTTTAGCCAGTTCTGTTTTACCTGTGCCTGTTGGGCCCAAGAACAAGAAGCTCGCGATGGGCTTCTTATCGTTGCTGATACCAGCAAACGATACATAAACTCGCTCAAGAACCTTATCCACAGTCTCATCTTGACCATAGAGCTTGTTCTTGACATTCATCTCTAGGCTATGAACACGTTCGAAGTTATCGCCGCTCAGCTTATCTGCCGGGACGCCGGTGAACTTCTCGACTTGTTCATAGACAAGAGCCTTAGTGATAGTCGCATTTTTATTCATCAGGACGCGCTGCTTCGCACATGCAGCGTCTAGTAGGTCGATTGACTTATCTGGATTCTTGCGATCATGAATATATCGTGCGCTGCATTCTACTGCAGCTTCGATTGCTTCTTGCGAGATAGTGACATTATGGAAGTCATTCAATCGTGCAGAGAGGCCCTTCAGAATACGCACGGTGCTTTCTTCGCTGGGTTCATCCACGACCACCTTATAAAATCGACGCATAAGAGCGCGATCCTTCTCGAATGATTCATAGAACTCTTCCCAGGTAGTCGAAGCGATAACCTTGAGAGTGCCCTTCGTGATAGCAGGCTTGATCATGTTCGCGAAATCGACACTACCATTGCCCACGCTGCCTGCACCCTGCATCGTATGCGCTTCATCGATGAACAGGATCGCCTTCTTCTTGACGTTCAGAGAATCCAGCACCTGCTTGACCTTCTCTTCGAAATCACCGCGATAACGTGATCCAGCGAGCAGAGAACCGATCTCAAGGGAATACAACTCATATCCCCGAAGGAAGTCCGGAACCTCATCATTGACGATTGCGAGCGCGATGCCTTCGGCGATAGCAGTCTTACCCACACCAGGATCACCTACCATCAGCACATTACTCTTGAAACGCTTTGCGAGGACATTGACGATATCATCGATCTCTTTGGTACGACCGATGACAGGCTCTAGCTTGTCTTGCTTTGCTAGAGCAGTCAGGTTAGTCGTATATTCTTCTAGGATCTCATCAGCTTGTCCAGGAGTCATCGTCCCTGTATATTCGCCGCCCTTGTAAGTCTTCTGCCAATGAACGACAAACTCATTCTTGCTCACACCGTACTTCAGCAGGAAATAATGACCATGAGTATTGGCTTCATTGATGATGCTCAGAAAGAGGTCAATCGTCATCATCTGATGGCGACCAGTAAATAGAACCTGAGTGACGCTGCGGTTCATGATACGCTCTAGCGTATTCGTCTTCTTTGGTTGAGTGTTTGGTTCTTTGGATTCGATTGCATGAAGGGAGTCAAGATACGCCTCGACTTCACCTATCATAAGATCAGTATCTACATTGAAACTATTCAAGCACTTCTTGAAAGGGGGATGAGAGATGAGAGCCCAGAGAAGGTGTTCAGTCGTGCAATATAGATGATTCCTTTCCTTTGCTGCTTCGATAGCTCGTTCTATGATGTGTTCGATTTCTGGCGAGTTTTGCAACTTAGGGTTCCTTTTGATAACTACTAATATTATTTATTCTGACACCGCATGATAGCTTCTACGATCTCATCATCTATATTAGCAGGAGTTAGCGGCTTTAGCAAGACTATTTGGTCACCATATTTGCCCGTATTCTGTATGGGCATACCTTCTCCTGATAATCTAAACGACATATATGGCTGTGTTCTCGGTGGAACGGTGATGCTGAGCATCCTGTCATTGATCGTCTTGAACTCTAATTTGGTTCCTACGATTAAATCTAGTATAGAGATAGGAATATTTGTGTATAGATCATTGCCGCGACGTTCGAACTTGAGATCAGGTGATACGACGAAATCGATGATGAGATGTGCATTGTCTAGCACGTTATCATATCTTACCTGATTACCGGTATTGATACCTTCAGGAACCTTGATATTTATAGTGCGAGCACCTTCAGGAGTGCTGACTTGTAATATCTTCTCTGTACCATGATAGGATTCTAACAAGCTTATGCCCAGCTGGGTCCTATATACCTGTTTACCTGGTCCTTGTTGCCTGAAAGGATCGACGAAAGGATTGGTATGGGCGCTGCCGTGACCTTGCCTGAAAGCACCGCTAAAAATATCATTCAAATTGAATCCATTGACGGTGAATTCGAACCCTCCAGGATGGTTATTAAATCCATGAGAACGGGGAGGATTGTCGTAAGCAGCCCGCTTATTAGGATCGCCCAGTGTCTCATAAGCCAGGCTGATTTCTTGGAATTTTTGTATATCACCGCCTTTGTCAGGGTGATGTTGCATCGCGAGTTTGCGAAATGCTTGCTTTATCTCATCCGGTGATGCGGTTCTAGAGATGCCTAATGTAGTGTAATGATCCATTATCGATTCCTTAATGATATTTATAAGGAATAAGGGAGCGTATTACATTCCTGCCATAGCCTTGATATTCTTGATATACTCATCTTGTGGCACATCATCTCGCTTTGGTTCGATGCCCGCTAGCTGCCTCACTTCATTGAGCTTCTCATCTTCTTCTTTCTTCATCTTATATTCATTTGGATTGAGGATCATCTCGCTTCTGATCTTCTCCTCATCTGCTGGAACTTCTGTTCCTTGAATATCGACTACCCATTCTGATAGGGGACGGTCTGTGAGAGTTTCTAGGTCAGATAATAGGGTGATCAATCTTCTAGGAACAGCCATGCGGCGATCCATCTCTACGAATACCAACCACTTGCCTGGCTCTAGTTCGCCATCACTCACGCTGGCATCTAGCACGAAGTTATATCCACGCTCGAACCAAGATACTAAATCTTTCGCAGCCAGCTTAGAACCTACATTAAATGTGATGGTGACGATATCGTTGTCACTTCCCATCTTCGCTGAATATTCATCGACGGTCATGACCTTTCCGATCTGACCCTTCATATCCTGATAATCTAAACTCTCGTGTAAGTTTCTCATATTAACCTGCTGGCATCTCTGGTTGTTGTGATTGATCTGCTGCTGTTTCTGCTCCTACATCTTCTCTGTTAGTAGAATCATCCAGACCCTCATCATAAGCATCTTCGATCTCTGATAGGTCGATAGTAGCATCAGCGATGTCGATAGAACCTTCTTTGATGTCATCCATGAGTTCGAACGGAACCTCGATCTGAACGAACCATACCTTTCTAGGATGCATCTTTGGATAGCGTGTTCCAGGAACGAAATCTTCATAGTCCTGCACTTCTACAGGAACTTCTAGCTCACCCTTGTCAATCTGTACTTTGCATCCGATCGCGATGAGGCGCATTATACCACGGGGATCAGGCATGAGTTTATAAGGCCACATGAAGGTACACTTGCATGAATATCTGCCGATTACTGGGCCATCTACGAGTTCGCCGATGATCCAGTTCTTGTAAGCATATAGATCCGCTTCATCTAATACACGCTCATAGTCTAACAATACAGACATAGAACCGTCGCTCATATACACACCGCGAATAGTATTCACGATGCTGACGAAATTTACATCATTGAAGAATTTATCTGCTGGTAAAGTTTTGCTCATAAAAGTATTTATGCTTCTTGTCACGGGAAGAGCAACAATCATCTTTTGCTGAGATTGTATTTATCACTAAAACATATAACCTACATACTGCTTCATTACTCACGCGCATAGCCTTAAATATTTGCGAGAAAGAAATTTCTCTTATAGTATCAATGGAGACACTTAAGTGGCCAAACGGAAAACAATCGAATCAAGACAAAGAGATACCCGTTCAAAGAGATATGCAGATGAAGGCACTACGTTTTACATGAAAGAGACAAAGACAATAGACTTTAATCGCAATCAATCCAATCAGCCTAAAAGACAGAAGAAACCAGTGGAGCTAATCCCACAGAGTATAAATCAGGAAAAATATATTATCGCATTGACCGACCCTGATGTAGATATAGTGATGGTTTCTGGTCCAGCAGGTACTGGAAAAACATATCTCGCTATGGTTGCTGCAATAAAAGCGATGAAGCAAGGAAATTGTGAGAAAATCCTTCTCACACGTCCAGCAGTTGCAGTTGACGATGAGAAGCACGGGTTCTTGCCAGGCGACCTCAACGAGAAAATGGAACCTTGGGTAAGACCACTATTCGATGTCATCAGGGAGTTTTATACTGCTACTGAGATCGAATACATGGTAAAAGAGCAAGTTATAGAGATCGCACCACTCGCATATTGCCGTGGTCGTAACTTCAAACATAGCTGGATCATACTAGATGAAGCACAGAATGCTACACCTAGCCAGTTAAAAATGCTCATGACTAGAATCGGTGACGGTAGTAAAATTGTTATTACCGGCGACACAGAACAAACTGATCGCAAGACTCCTGATAATGGGCTACTTGATCTAAAAAATAGGATTCGAAGAAGCAATGTTCCAGGCATGGTCGCTTGTGAATTTGACACAAGAGACATCCGAAGACATGCTATCATAGAACATATCTTACAGATGTATGCTTAAGGTTAGTGGGGCCATGTGCCCCACTAATTATTTCTTGCTGGCAGGACTCCGCTGCTTGCTCATGGCTTTTTCTTGAGCAGCAGTGATAGGAGCCTCTTTCTCTAGTTGTTCGATGAGATTTGGGTAGATTTTGCTATAATAATCTCGCATGATCTCGAAGGTAGTATCATGCGGCTTACCTTCGATGATGCACTTCACCACCTTTTTCTCAGCGAAATCTAGGATGACATTGGATTGGTTCATGTCAGATACTTGAACCTGTTTGCGAACATTCACGACCTCATCGATCTGACCGCTCTTCTTTCTTGTAAAAACTAATAATAGATATCTCATGCTGTTAGCTCCGCGAGTGATGCTGCCAGTGAAATCTCAGGGATTCCCACAAGCGAAAGATTTGCGAGACCGTTACGGATAATGATGATCGCAGCATCCTTCTTCTCTTGTGACTTTCCCCAGAGATCAAGATTATCATACATGAAGCGATAACAATCTTCTACGCGGGTTGGATACAGGCTGATATATTGCATCAGTCGCTGACGACCTTCGAGGATCTTTCCCGTCTTGAATAGTTCAGTAGCAGTGATGAGTAGTTCAGCCTCGCTATTTCCTTCTTCATGAATAGGAAGAAGCTTGCCAGACTTTGAATTATTCTGCAGTTCATTCAGACACTTGCGAAGATCGGGATATGTGGCTCGCACATAAGTATCTAGAATATCTAGCTCGAAATCTACATTCTCGCTCAGTAGCACCGTTGCAGCACGAGCAGTGAAATCATTCATATCTGGCTTAGCGATATGCATCTTATAGCAGCGGGATTCACGCAGTGCTGGGATGATCTTGTGTTCATAGTTACAAGTCAGAATATATCGCACGGTCTGATAATATGTCTCCATATCACCGCGAAGGGCAGCTTGTGATTGTTGCGTCAGATAATCTGCCTCGTCCAGCAATACGACTTTGAACTTACCAAACGGAATCGTCTGCACGAATCCATTGATCTTTTCTCGCAGCGTATCGATACCGTTCTCACGAGAAGCATTGATATAGAGCACATCATACTCTTCGATGCCTAGATCATGAATGAGAACTTTTGCGAGCGTGGTCTTACCTGTGCCCGGTTCTCCCGACAACAGCAGATGTGGAATAGACCCTTCGCTGATCCATCCTTCTACTTGTTGTCGCTGACGATCATCCACAAATACATAATCACTTACCGTGTTAGGACGGTATGCTTCAACCCATAGTGTATTTTTCATTAGTACTTTCTTTCAGATTCCGATTCATCGTAATCAGTATATGCTTCTTCGATGTCGTAGTCAAGAGCAGCTTTGACATCATTTGCCCGTTCTACAAGCTTTGCCGCAGCATAAACGATTATTCCCATTCCTGCGAAGGCAGAAAGATACGGCAAAGCGGCAGTTAGATGTTCTTTAATTTTGTGTTTCATCTGTGTGGCTCTTAAAATGGGAGTGAGATTGCTCTCACTCCCTATCTCTTTTAATAATCTTTATCACTCATTGTGTAGTCTTGTACTTTTTCGTCGCTTATTAATAAAATGTCCTTTGGATCTACCTTACGGATAATTTTCTCGCCGTCATCGTCTTCGATAGTTTGACCACGTGACCAACGACCGTGTGCTACCATAATATAATCACCTACTTTAATATCTTGTACCTGTGGTCCTGTTGCATAAACTCTGGCCCAGCGGGGTCGAATTCCTGCACTCTTCATATCATCATCCAGGAGGATCAATCCTCCACGGCTGAGACGTTCCTTAAATTCCATATCATAAACAAGTATAGTGTCCTTTACTGGACGTAGCTTAGAGATTTTTGTTCTAGTAAGATTGACTTTAGTCATTTGTGGGTTTTGCTCGTTTTGTTTCTGGTTTTACATATAGAGGAGCTTCACTTGCTGGCTTGATCACAAATGCAGGCTCTTCTTCCTTTACAAATTCGCTATCGAATTCTTCTTCTAGCATAGCGACTGGTGTTTCTTCTATTGCTGCTGGTGGTGTATAAACAGGAGGAGCAGCAGGTTGCACTCTATCTGGAATAATTCTTTCTTGAGTAGACTTTATGATATTTGCTGCGGGATTACCCACAGTCTTCTGATACGCATCAGATGCTTTCTTAGAAGCAGGGGTAATTATATTACCTTTGCTATCGATAGTATCACCCCTAGCATTGACCTTCATATTGCCAACTGCAGGAGTGCGCTCATTTCTAGCAGCCATAGCTCCCATATCTACTACTTTTCCACGCGCTGATCTATATTGTCCCATAAATCATCTCCTTCATTCTATTTAGTCGTAGTAAATAGGTTATTTCAAAAACTCATAGATAGAGAGATCATAATATAACGAATTAATCCTATGAACACCGATCAAGTATAGAACGAAACTACTAACACTCGATCCTCTACCTACACCCCATACTATTTTATGTTCGCGCATCGTATCTACAAAGTATTTCAAATACCTCAATAGCATGAACATATCACGTTCTTGATAGAGTAATAGTTCTTCGCCGGCTCGTTGTAGTTCAGCATCGTTTTTGCACTGATCCAATACGAATTTTGCGATATCAAGATTCCGGTACGCATCTGGTATATACCATTCATCGCGACATTTCGCGTCGAAATCTTCTATACTCAACTCTTCTGTGATATTATATGGTATCAGTTCTGGTGTATCACGCAGATTGAGAGCATTAAACTTTATATCGGAAGTCGTGAGAACTCGTCGCAATGAACGATCAGGATCGCTCATATACATATCACATAGATCGTTCTCATCATAGATGAGTTGTCCATATTTGTCGGTAATCATATCTTTAATATAGCACGATTTCGACGATATGTCAACCTATTTCTTTACTTTCCAAGTTAAATCAAATTCGCCCCAGCTGCTGTCATCAAAGAGTTTCACGATATTATCATCAGTGATATCAGTTTCTTCGCATTCTTTTATGTGTGTGCAGCTTTTATTCCACCAGTGATTTCCGCTATAGAGTCCTTCAGCGATCTCCATTACCACATTATACTTAGTGCCGCCGCCTAATGTGGATTTTAGCATGAGATCAGTTATCTTGAGCCTGCCTTCTAATATGGAATTTAGCTTGAGCAATATGATCATGGATACCACTTTATCACAGGGTTCGTCTGGAAGTTCGCAAGTACGGATTCCTGCTTTAATATATTTTCTCAGAGCGACTTTGTTTTTAGTGAATATGAATATGCTGTCTTGTAATACATGTTCTAAGAAATAAGTGATCCTGCTGAGCGCGATATTCTGTTCTCTGAGTGATTCCGTCTCTACCAGCATGGATAGCGTGAGCGCATATGAGTTGACCTCAAACTTGTTCTCGAAATGCACTGCGCTGCGGAATCTGAAATCTTTCTCAATTCTTGTGGTCATTGTCTGTCTGAATGTTTATCTTGTTATTTAACTTTTGTTTCTCGAATAACGCATCCATCTTCTTCCGCTGTTGATTTTTATAGCTTTCGAGAGCCATCGTCAATTGGTGGATCAAGGGTCCATTATTCGTGCGATATGCGAATGTAAGTTTCTTGGTCAATCCGTCTATCACCGTGTGTAGTTCTTCTATAGACTTATCACCTAGGTTATTGATAAAAGGATGTTCCATCGGTTACCTTAAAAATTAGAATTTTATGACTGGTAATAATGCTATGTTAGTTGGTCTAGTTTCAGTTGCAGTCCGTATTGCTACGTTACTGCCACTAGGAGGAACTGGCGATGAAGTGACAGGTTGAGTATTTCCTGGACTTGTGGGATTTTGATAGATAGCATTATCACCCCCGGATGCCATATTTGCATAGACACCGCTGTTGTTTGCAGTTGTCACGCTGAAGTTATGTGCATGATTTTGCATAGCATCTAACTGCTTACTACCGAATTGACGACCCGGATCTACCTGATTAGTGCTGTCATACCCTCGGATGAACTGCCCTTGAAGATTGGGCACATTGAAGTCAGGCCCGCCAGGATTTGATGTATATATGTATCCTATGACATCGAATAAGCCCGGATAATCAGTTTTAGCATAAGATTGTCCTCCACATACTAGATAGCCAGTAGGAGCATTCTGCGCTGCTAACCAGAATATAGCACCAGTTGGCACACCGTTCACAGCAGAATCTGCAGTATTAGCATGTCCTGCTTCTAGCGCATATGATGCATTAGCGACTGTACCGGATACATTACCGCCTGCTACTGAGTTGGCAACATTTGCGAAAGCAACTTGTCCGCTGACATTAGCACCGGGAAGGCTGCCTACTAGATTCCCTGCATATGAAGAATAATTTGCAGTAGGTACTATTCCAGCAACATTAGCACCAGTAATATTGGCTAATCGGCTACCGTCTCCGACGAAATAACTACCAGTATTTGCGATTACATTACCATTAACCTGCATATTACCATTAGAAAATACACCAGTGCCAGCAACTACTAATACATTTGCTACTGCATTTGAAGAGAAATTGATATTTCCATTTACAGCAGGAATATTGATATTAGAAGTACCATTGGAAATACCAGATCCTACTGGAACTGCAGCCCAAGTTAGTCCGCCTGAACCATTCGTTTGTAGATACTGACCGCTAGCACCACCTGCAATAGCAACATTACCTACAGGACCTAGGTTAACAGCAGTAGAATTAGAGAAATTAGCAGTTCCGCCTGTAGCGACAAATGAATTTGAAGAAGTAGTTCCGGTAACCGTTAAGTTGGCATTGCCTGAGTTGTTGTATATGTTTAGATTACCAGTACCGCTAGGTATGATATTTATGTCATGATTGGTGCTGGATGGTGCATTGATTCCGATAGTGAGATTACCGGCATTACCGTATAAACCGTTCCCCAAGAAACTATTAGATACATATGCATCACCGTTAATATTGATCTTGCCTGAAGTGATCTGTAATACATTTGAACCGGGGCCCGGACTCAATACATCGGGCGAGAAGTTTATATTGCTATTACCAGTATCCAGCGCGATCCTCATTCTGCCGCCCACAGTTGTTAGATAACTATCTGCGGGGATGAGAATATTTCCAGGAGTCGTGAGATTTCCTGTATTGTCGAACGTCCAATCATTTTGATGATTAGTTTCTACAGTTATAGTGAAGGAAGCAGCAGTTCCGCTTGCTCCGCCGACTTTAGGAATCGTGATCGTCTCACCAGTAGTGTAGCCTGATCCTTGATTATTGATACGCACAAATCCGATAGGGCCACCTGCATTTTGCACTGCGATATCTACGGTGAGACCAGTACCAGCGCCAGACGCTGTAGTAGCAACATTGGTAGATATTCCTACAGGATAACCAGTAGGTGCTGTACCATAATTGATGCTGTCATAGTTGATGACGACTTGATATATGGTAGTTGTTCGCACATCTACGTTGCTCGTATAAGAAGAGAGCGTTAATGCATTTGCTGCATCTACGCCTATGTTAGCGTTAGAAGTGATATTACCTGTGTTATCTAGTACAGTTCCACCTGGGGTTGTGAGGTTACCAGTAGTATCAAAATTCCATTGGTTGTCAGTACCGCTATTCGCATTTATATAGACATTTCCGTTTGCTACTGGAATAGAAATGTTAGAAAAACCATTTGACAAATTGTCGAATGTTACCGGAGAACCGTTGCGATAATTTACTGCGAATGTATTAGCTGGTAGTGTGAGATTTCCTGTGCTATCGAACACCCAAGGATTAGAAGAAGCAGTATTGCCGTTAGTGGATATAGTGACATTTCCGCTAGTCGCATCGCTGAGACTAATCTTGCTGTATGAAGTCGTGTTACCATTGACGATATTGATTATAGTTCCAGCATTTGCTGTGATAACAGCATTGTTCTGTGTTGTATTGGAATCTTCATAAGTTGCTAGTGTCATTGCACCAGTAGTATCGAACACCCATTGATAATCTACACCTGCATTCGCGTTTAAGTAGATATTGCTGTTGGGATTAGGAATACTAACATTACTTTCACCAGAATAAATTCTATTATTGCTACCTAAAAGCGAATTTAGTTCGAGGAGTTTCCATATTTGAGAGCCATTATTATAAGTAGTGGCTACCATATTTCCTTGACCAGCTGTCAATGCAAATACACTTCCGGCTTCTCCGTTAAATCCGGATGCTGATATCGTAATATTTGCGCTATCTGGAATAGTTTTGATGTAATAAACTGTATTTGCAGCGACACCGCCGAACACATTACCAGAAAATACGATTGGATTATTGACAAACAAGTTAGAAGTGGTGCCGCAATTTAGATGATTATCAGAAGTTGCAATAGTCACGTCTTTCTGAACAACATTAGCATTGAAATCTGCGGTACAGACATACATATAGTCTGCGTCAACTGCTACTGTGCCCGGAACATCTCCTGGAAATCCTACTGGACTCGGAGTGCGTTGCTGTATCTCAGTTGATTGGAAAGGTCTATTGATTGGTGTTACAGTGATCGTGTTACCGCAATCTAATGAAGAGAACCTAAACTCTAGAATACCCGCATCTGCTGGTGCCGTCAGTGTGGCGACGTTTGAGATATTGGCATAATTCTCTAATAGCGTCACGCCATAATTGTTATTAGAAGAAACACATGCACGGGGAAGGGAGATCGTAGCCGTGGGATCAGTCATAGTCAAGCGTAATACGACATTGCTCTCGGTATTAGTAGGACTCCAACCGCCAAATTGTAGCGCGATATTGCCAGTGACTGCACCGAACTGAACATCTGCTTGATTGACGTTGACTAGCACCGTGCCAGCTAATGCATTTCCTAGATTATAAGTAGTAGACCTGAAGCCGCTGGTAGCAGCATTGCTGATCAGGGTATTTCCCATATCATTGTTTAACGGAATATTATTCAGCGCCGCTTTAAGCACAGACTTAGATTGAAGGTCAGTGATCTCAGCCGCAGCAGTGTTTAACTGTGTGGTGATCTGCGTGAAGTTATCCCTGAAAGGCTGGGTACTATTGTTCGTGCCTGGAACAGGGAAGTTTGTATTGATGCCGTTGGTATTGATTTGTGACAATATTCTATTCCTAATCTAGTATAAAGTATTTAGTCTTATATAAAATACACATACATTAAATCACCAATAGTTACCGTTCGAGATTGTTACGGGTGTATATGGAGTAAATGTTGCAGGGAATCGGAATGTTCCTGGTAATGCTGGATTGAGTGAGTTCATGGGTACAGGATTCGAGATCGTCCAGTTTCCTTCGCCAGTATAACTCGTGTCTACGGGACTCATATACAACTGTCCCATAACAGCATTATATGCTAATCTCACTAGACCATTGGGTCTGATATAAGGCAATTGATCTGGGAATGTGCTGCTGTTGTCCCATGTGACATTCCATATATACGCTGTCCCATCCACTGCCATTCCTGTAGTCTGAAAAGCAGAGATTATCTGTTGCCTCAAATCAGCAGAACCGGCAGCGGGCGGGACGCTTGCCAAAGCATACCAAGCATCAGTGATGGTGCTATCCAGCTCTTCTAATACAGTAAACCCTACAATAGGAGTTATTCCTGGCCCATTGATGATAGATATTCTAGAATTCGAAGATGCAGATTGTAGATTAAAATCAGTGCTTGTTACAGTAAAATGCGGAACTTGCGGTTCGACTGGTAATATAGTCTGTTGCGGAAATAGCACATAAAAATCTTTGCTATTTATAGGATCTGGAACAGGAGTCGCACTGGGCAAGTTCGTCCAGATATTTGGTACGATATTATTATCATAATTATATGTGAGGCTCTTGTTCACCGTAAATCTATCGATCTCGAAGTTTATGGTGTTCAGCGTGTTGAGTTCGCCATATGGTGTCAGCCAGCTATTGTTTATCTGATACTGAATATATTGTGCATAGGTTGGAGTGCCGGTCGCAGTTCCATCTGGTAATACCACAGTCACGCTACCGGTCATGTGTGTAGTTGATACTGCGGCGCTGGGAATGAGCATCTTCACAGGACCGAGGAATGTATCTGAAATAGAGAATGTCGTGGAAGAGGAAACATTCTGAACATAATATGTTTTTCCTGGAACCAATCCACCGAACATATCACCCACAAACGAGATCCTATTTCCTACAATTAATCCAGCGGTAGTACCAGAAGCCAGCGTAAATGAATATGCATCGCAACTCGCGACTTGTACTACGGGCAATACCTCAGTCTCAGGAAGGCAATAGGCGATGACCCACGCTTGTATATAACCCAATGTCGAACCATCGCTCTGTTGTGTAGTCATCCAAGCGGGCAATAGTTCGTAGTTGGTCTGTTGCCCCAGAACATTCACTACCTGCTGCCTCATGTTTATCAGAGAGTTGGGATATACATCCAATGCATATCCTCCTGCTGGAAGCGGAATAGGTTTTGGCCAGGTTATATCTTTCGCTACGCTGATACCATTTGGATTCTGTTTATTAGTCTGCCTGGTATTATTAAACTGTCCAGTATTATAATTAACAAGATTATCGATAACTTCACTATAGACTACTTCGTATACAACATTACCGGTAGTCTCACTTATTGCTTGTGCTATATTGACTTCACCTAGAGTAATGTTTCTCCAATAATGATTGATCTTGATAGCCGAGAGATATTCTTCGAGATTGCTGGCATTCACGCCGTAAGCATGTTCATAGATAACATCTGTCGCTTTGCCGAAATTTGGATCCGTTGGTCTATATAGATAGTTTTCTGGAATCAGGAAATCGCTTGTCAATAATGTATTGATAGACTGCCTATCGCTAAAACCAGGTGTGCATTGGATATATAGCGTATCGAATGGTTGCTCAAACTCCTGATAGACAGTGAGCGTAAATTCTTGCGTAGAAGTTACTACAGTGCTGAACTGCGGATTATATGCCTCTACTGTAAATGTGAATACAGTGCTATCACCTTGAGCTAACTTATTTGTAGTAGGCTGGAATGCTACTGTACCTGTTATTTCACCATCGGCCTGTAATGCAAGATTTGGAGGAAGCGAATTGGATCCGGTTGCTAGTCTATACTGTAGTGGGACATCACATACCGCACGTACTTGTAGTGTACTGACTACTGCATTGTTTATTTTTCCTAAATCAGCAGGTGTAGTCCAAACGATAGTGCCGTTGATATTATTGGTTAGGTTGAATGAGAAGTAAAATACAGCAGATGTGATAGTATTATTTGTCTTCTTCGATACCGAAACGCTGAAGTTAAAATTACCTATATTATTCGTGCTAATCGTGGGTGTACCAGTAATCCAACCGGTATTTGAATCACCTGTCAATCCTAATGGTAAATTCGTGAATGTATATCGTAGTGCATCCCCGTCAAAATCATGTCCTAAAATAGAGAATGCAAAGAAATCACCGCTATCGAACTCGCCGATATAAGCTATATCAGAAGGAGCATATGTCTCTCCGGGAATAGCAGGATTTTTCGGAAGAACATAATAGCCAAATTCAGTCAGATGCTGTCCTAACGCATAAGTTTCTGGTCTGGTATTATACATCGTAGGAATTCGAGTATTAGGGGGATATCCGGGGCCACCTTCGCTTATTGGTAAATTCTGATTAGCTATCGTCATAGTATATGTCTGTGTCGCTGATCCTAGCGCACTCAATATCCTTAGCGTAAATGAGAAAGTTTCAGTGATAGGGGTGCCGACTGAGATAGCAGGTAGCGTCACTGTCATATTACCAATATCACTCGTTAATGGAATTGTAGCACCGCCTACACTTCCTGATATAGTGAAACTTGTATTATTGATTATATTATTGATATAGTATGTCTGATTAGATGCTATTCCACCAAAAGTAGTACCGGTGAAGTTGACAGGTCTGTTCAGAACAAATCCTGCTGTGCTATAGCAAGAGATAGAGTTTGTATCGCCATTTGTCGCAGTAGCAACAGTCGTCACCGATTGAGTACTACGTTGAATAGTAGGGGGTTGTGCATAACCACGTATTAATCCGGCTTCATTGATCTCTACCCCGGGAGGAAGGGTACCAGATAACAGTTCTATGATAATAGCGTTTGTTGATAGGGGATTAGAATATTCGATGGGAATCTCTATCCAGGTACTATCCAAGAAACTATAAGGGAATTTATTGCTCCATGGCACGGGATTAGGAATAGCGCCTGCTGGTGTCGTAAATGCAGGAGCAGCAGTTCCTGATATGGATATGCTGAATGATCTGTCCCTGAGATTACCGAGAGCGTCAGTCGCTCGAACCACGATGGGATATTTGGTGAGCGACGTGACTATGCCAGGAGTGCCTGATATCGACCCATGAACATCCATGGTCACGCTATCAGGAAGAGAACCGCTGATAATAACATAAGTGAGGGATGTAGTTGCAGTAGCGATGAGTTGTGCATTGAATGGAGTGGCAGCGGGAAATGTTCCCAAAGTTCCTGCAGGTGTTATCCAGGTTGGCTGTGTCATCTCATTCCTTAATCAACTCAATGCTTTCAGAGCAACGGCATACTGCCGTTGTCTGATATCTAACCCGTTAGTTCCGCCGTTTATGTGTTTAGTGAGACCAACAAAATCATTATTATCTACATATTTATTCAGTGATTTAAGGGTCCAAAACCATCCTGCTGATAAGGTCGCACCTTCTACGGATTCTAAATATAACACAGTGTCTGATAGGCTTTTTTTGATTGAGTTAGCATATTGTTGATATGTGGATTTGCCTGTTAGTTGTATGATTCCTCTGCCGCGATATGTCCAACCGTCACCCGAAGCCTCGTTGCCATTACCTAATATGTTCGCATAAACTTTATCAGCTATTCGTTCTGGGTTGTGCGCGTATGGTTGTGCATCAGATAGAGTAGCAAAATTATTAAGGAATGTATTGAGTAACCCCTGCGCACTATAGTTTAGATTTTCTTGTATCTTGTTGAAATATGCGGATTCATATGAAGTCTGTGCCAAAAATGCAGCCGTCCTATTCTTGTTACCATTCAACTGTGCTTGAACAATAACCATATTTAGGGGATCGATGAAAGATGATAACACTGTTGCATCTGTCTTGGGGCATATTTGTTGTAATATATTTAGAGTTATCATTTTGCGATCTTTCTTTATGCGACATACCACTGAGTGGCAGTTGCAGCGATGAATTGATGTGTAGTATTGGCTGTCAATGTATAAGCAGCATTTGCTGCGCCTGGATAGATGGCTGCACCTGTATTGGGATATACTGCCAGACTATTCGCACCTGCGTTAGTGATATAGATGATCATCCCTGCTTGTGCTACAGGGAGTTTGCCGCCGGATCCTGATGGTACAGTAGTGAAGATATTGATCTCGGTTGTGGTCTGGTATGCGTTGGCCTGCACAGTTCCTGTAGCAGTTATACCTGTAGTCACGGAACGTAATATATAACCTGCTGCAGTGAAGGTGTTCGCAGAGACGACATTAGCGCCTGTGATATTAGCACCAGAACCAGCGCCGATAGTCATATTACCAGAGACATTTAATATGTTCGCAGAGATGACATTAGCACCAGAGATGTTTGCCCCTGTTCCGCCGCCGATAGTCATATTACCAGCAACATTGACGCCTACACCAGTGACCACTAATATGTTCGCATTACCTACTGCACTGAGAGTGATATTACCATTTGCTACTGGAATGCTGACATTAGAGTTGCCACTCGCGATAGTAGTAACATTACCACCTGCTACGTTAGACCAAGATAAATTTCCGTTGCCGTCTGTCTGCAGATACTGATTAGCGAGACCGCCCTTGATATGAACATTAGCGACATTGCCTAGCTGCACATTTGAGTTACCGGTGCTGAAATCTACTAATCCACCGTTGGACTTGAAGGAGTTCGCAGAGATGAGGTTAGCACCTCCGATGTTTCCGTTCGCTGTCATATTGATGTTGCCACCAATATTAGCATTCGCTGTAGCAGTCATATATCCAGCGACATTGACACCCGTACCAGTGACTACAAATACGTTGGCATTGCCACCAACAGATGAGTTGATATTACCATTTGTTGCTGGGATGCTTACATTTGAAGTACCATTAGATATATTCGTGCTTGATGGTGCATTAGCCCAAGACAATGAGCCAGCGCCGCTAGTTGTGAGTACTTGACCAGATAGACCACCTGTTATAGTGAGATTTGCTACTGCACCGAGATTAGCACTACCTTGCACTGTGAGTGAACTGAGTATGCCTAAGCTAGTGATATTTGGCTGAGCATTCGTATATACTGTTCCGGCAAATCTAGAATTTGAAACTTGACCAGTAACATTAGCACCCGTGACGTTGGCAAGACCGGCGCCATTACCAGCATAGTTTGATGCATTGAATAGTCCGATAACTGTCGCACCGTTGGGACCTACTACCAACACATTCGCATTGCCACCTGCAGAAATAGCGACATTGCTTCCAGCAGAAGGAATGATTACATTACTATTTCCGTTCAGGAGTTGTGTCACTGCTGGGCTAGAAGACCAAGATAGATTACCAGCACCGTCAGTGAGTAGCACTTGACCTACGTTTCCGCCTGCGATCTTTACATTGCTGACTGATCCTAGATTGGTTACGCCTTGAACAGAGAGATTGCTCAGTGTACCGACGAGCGTGATATTGGGCTGTTCGTGAGTTGCGACTGCACCTAAGAAGTAGTTAGCAGTTACAACGTTACCTAGATTTGCGTTCGCAGCAGTGATGTTACCTGTTATATTAGCATTAGATGCTACGATGCCGTTACCAGCGACTACCAATACATTCGCATTGCTGCCAACACTCATCGTGATGTTGCCATCAGTGACTGGAATATTTACATTTGAGTTACCATTCAGGATAGTAGGGCCACCTGCTGAGTTAACCCAGTTGAGATTTCCTGCACCGTCTGTTGATAGATAGAAGCCAGAGTTTCCTCCAGTGATCTTGACATTGCCTACATTACCTAAGTTAGAGACGCCGGTGACGTTTAATCCGGTGAGAGTGCCCAATGAAGTGATGTTTGGTTGTGCATTTCCTGTAACATTTCCTGCATAGTTTGCAGTGTTTAATATCACTCCGGTGAGATTGCTACCGTCACCATAGAAATAGTTTGCTTTGGCAATATTACTGTGCGTATTTCCTGTAAAATAACTGTTTCCTGTTACATTTAGATTACCTGCAACAGAAGTACTTTGTCCATTAATACTTGCATTACCAGTAACGCCTAAGTTGAGACCTACACTTAAACTCTGTCCTGTACCTAAATTACCTCCAGTGCTTATATCACGATTGACACTTAAACTGCCGCTGAATGAGCCGCCTGCATTTACATTCAAGCTACCACCCAAGAATAAGTTAGATGTGATATTAGCACTACCTGTTAAAAGTGCTCCTGTATTTGATATAACAAGCACATTCGCAGTTCCGCCAACTGAAGTTACGACATTGCCGCCGGATCCTACAACAAAGACGTTTGAGTTTCCGTTAGCGATACCGGGACCAGCTGCGACATACTGCCAAGATAGATTGCCAGTACCGTCTGTCTGTAGATATTGACCATTCGATCCGCCTGTTATACTGACGTTTCCGGGCGCGCCTAGCTTTGTATTACCAACTACAGTTAGTGCTGTCAGGTTACCTAGTGCAGTGATGTTTGGTTGATTTGCTGTAGTTATCAGACCAGTTATCGTATTAGCATTGACTGTTCCGGAAGCATTGATACTACCTGCTATTAGATTTGAGATATTAGCATTGGCAATAATGACACCATTCGCAGTTGCTACTAATATGTTTGAGTTGCCGCCCGCAGATACTATAACATTTCCGCCGGCTACAGGAATATTGACGCTAGTGTTTCCATTGACGATAGAAGGACCAGTTGCTGATGATACCCAAGATAGATTTCCGTTACCATCTGTTTGTAGATATTGACCGGTGAACCCGCCAGTGATTGTAACGTTGCTCACGCTTCCTAAATTTGCGATACCGCGCATATTCAGGGCAGCTAGATTGCCTAGTGAGGTGATGTTTGGTTGTGCGCTTGCTGAAACAACATTTGCGACTGCTGCAGTTGCTACTGTGCCTACGATGCTATTAGCAGGGAGGTCAGTTATATTAGCACCACTTCCCTTAATCGTACCTGCTACGACGATACCAAACGGAGTAACAGTCAATACATTGGGATCGCCTGCTACAGAAATACAGACATTTCCGTCCAGCTGCGGAATGGTCACATTTGAGATTCCATTTGCTAATGCTGTTGGTTGAGGAGCCTGTGCCCAAGAAAGACCACCAACTCCATCAGTCTGTAGATATTGTCCAGGATTGCCACCAGTGATAGATAGATTATTGACACGACCTAAGCTTACGCTCCTAGCATTGATGAAATTTATAGTTCCAGTAGAAGTTAGATTGCTTAGAATGCCGATATTAGTGATGTTCGCTTGATTGGCATTTATCACATTTCCTGCAAATGCTGCGTAGTTTGCAGTAGAAACTGTACCGACTACATTTGCACCGCTGATATTCGAGAGATTGCTACCATCACCTATGAAATAGTTCGAATAAGTTAGATAAGCACCAACGATGTTTCCGCCCAATGCAGTCGTGAATGTGATATTTCCGCTGATATTCGCATTGCCGTTACCAACAATATCTCCTGATGTTGTAGAACTGCCAGTAGTGACTATGCCTGTGCTCGTGACGACAAACACATTTGCATTACCACCAACTGATGTCGTGACATTTCCGTTAGTTACTGGAATGCGAACATTAGAATTTCCATTCACTATAGATAATGCGCTGGTAGCATTACCGATCGAACCTACGATATTTGAAGCGGGGATGTTAGTGAGATTGGCAGCAGAGATGACTCCTAAGTTAGCACTCCAAGTACCAGTCGTGATATTACCTACAGCAAAGAGATTGCTCGCAGTAGTGAGATTTGGCTGGGAGGCTGCGACGATAGTGATCGCAGTATTAGCGGTTCTGACATTACCTGTTATGTTGGCTGCATTGATATTTGATAGGTTTCCGCCGTCTAGTCCGGCTGAGAACTTAGCACTCCATGTACCAGCAATGATATTGCCCACATTCGTGAGATTATTTGCGATAGTAAGATTTGACTGTGCAGCACCTACTAAGTTGAGTGCAGCGTTGGCATATCCTGAATTGCTCGCATAGTTTGCATTTGCGACATTTGTTATATTGGTAATATTGCTGCCGTCACCTCTAAAGAAGTTTGCAGAGATGACATTAGCACCGGTGATATTACCACCATTACCACTACCAGTTGTAATATTTCCTGTAACAGTAGTTGTACCTGCAACATTGATTCCTGAACCAGTGACGACCAATATATTCGCATTTCCACCAACTGAAGTAGTGACATTGCCATTTGTTACAGGAATGTTTACATTAGAAGTGCCATTGATGAGAGCAGTGCCCTCGCTGGGTGATACCCAATTGAGATTTCCAGCACCATCTGTTTGTAGATACTGTCCAGATGTTCCGCCTGTGATAGAAACATTACCCACATTACCCAGTGATGTATTACCTAAAACTGTTAGGGAATCCAAATTACCTAAACTAGTGATGTTTGGTTGGGAGCTGGTTGTCAACGTACCTGTAAGGAGATTTGCGCTAACTGTTCCTGAATTTGCATAGACATTGCCTGCAGTAACATTGTTAGAAACAATGAGATAGTTCAGCGTACCAACACTAGTTATATTTGGTTGAGCACTACTAGTTACAGTCCCTGCAGAACTAGCGAAGTTCGAGTTAGCCACAGATCCTACTGATACGTTTGTAAGATTGCTACCATCACCGATAAAGTAGTTTGCAGAAATAGAATATGCACCGGTGAGATTGCCGCCGACGCCATTGCCAGCCAATACATTGCCAGCGATATTTGCATTTCCGCCTATATTGATATCACCGGTTGTAGTCAATGCAGTGAGCGTACCCACTGAAGTGATGTTGGGTTGTGCATTTGTATACACAGTGCTTGCTACCAATGCGTTTGGTACTTGACCAGTTACGTTTGCACCTGCTACTAGATTAGCACTATCAGCAATATTTGCGTGTGCGGCGTTCGCTACGGTACCGGTAACATTTGCACCATCTACTGAGTAAGCCACATTCGCGATGTTCGCGATATTCGCATTACCAGAATTACTTGCATAAGCAGCATTCGCTACTGTGCCATTTACATTAGCACCATCTACTGAATAAGATGTACCTGATATATTCGCATAAGCGGCATTTGCTACTGTGCCGGTTACATTGGCACCAGCTACAGTATTAGCAGTCGCAGCAAGAGTAGCAAAGGCTGCATTGGCAACTGTACCAGTTACATTAGCACCAGCTACTGTGTTAGCAGTCGCAGCCAAGGTCGCGAAGTTCGCATTAGCAACCGGACCAGTTATATTGCTGCCAGGGATAGAATAGAGACCATTGCCATTACCTGAGATAATTCCAGTGACGGTGAGGACTCCGGCTACATTCACTCCTGTCGTAGCCATTGTTACGATATTCGGAGTTCCGCCCACTGCGAAGTTGATATTTCCGCCTTGGCTTACAAAGCTGATATTCGATGTTCCGCAAGCTAGGTTGCTGGCGACTGGAATATTTGCCCATGTCAATCCGCCGGTACCATTTGTACGCAGGAATTGTCCAGAAATGCCACCTGATATATTGACATTGCTTACAGGTCCCAGATTAGTAGTACCTGCAACATTTACGCCTGTGCCAGTGATCACCACGATGTTCGCATTGCCAGCAGCACTTAGATTGATGTTTCCATTGGCTACAGGGATACTTACATTGGAGTTTCCGTTACTGAGATTGCTCAATCCTACTGTAGACCATACAAGATTTCCAGTGCCGTCTGTTTTTAGATACTGACCATTGGATCCACCAGTCAGATGCACATTTGCTACTGCACCCAATGCGACATTATTCGTAGTAGTAAAATCTACCTTATTAGCGATGGTGAGATTACTTCCAGAGATATTATTAGTCACATACAGATTACCATTGGCTCTGACAGTGTTAGCGAGGATATTGGCAGCATTTACATTGTTTGCACTGATATTGCCAGTGATATTCGCATTACCGTTAGCTGTGATATCACGAGCAAAGTTACCGAAGTTAGCAGTTATGAGATTGCCTAGATTTGCTGCACCGATCGCAGGGATGCTCAGGTTACCAGTGTTATCGAAATGTAATAGATAGTTTCCTGTATCAGCAACTGTCTGCATCCAAGCACCGTTAGCATTCGCGATCACATATGATTGACCATCATTGCTACCGATCTGTGCACCATCAGCACCTGCTTGGAGAGTAGTCAAGCCACCATTGTTCCACAGCAAGCCCATATCAGGAAGTGTGAAGTTACCTGTAGTATCTAATACCCATTGATAATCTGTACCAGCATTTGCATTGATATAGATATTACCACTGGGATTTGGAATGCTTACATTAGAGTTGCCATTGAAGATATTATTGGCTGCTTGTATAGGTAAACCCGTCAAGAAACTACCGTTACCTACGAAATAGTTTGCGGTAGCAGTATTACCTAAGTTAGCATTACCGGAGTTTACATTTCCAACAGCAGTGATGTTGCCTCTAGCATAGATGTCTCTATTCGCAACAATATTACCAGTATGATCTATAGTGACGTTAGAAGTAGCATTACCTACTACAAGCGTACCAGTTATAGCAATATTTGTGACGCCGGTAACATTATTAGGTAAGTTTATGTATAATACTTGTGAACTCTGGGTCAGAGAAGTGAGTTGTGCTGCTGGATCCTGTGTTGGGAAGTCTCTGCTCACACTCAGCGTAGTTGTTGCAACCTGAACACACGCTATGTTAGCGGTGATAGTTACATCTCCAGTAGGCGAATTGACTGTAATACCAGGCGCAGGGGTCGAGTTTATAGATGTGACACCCTGTATCTGTTGTGCCTGATTATTAAAGAGTTGGTCGAAGTTCTGCTGAACCTTCTGAAACGCAGTTCTTATCTGATCTGCACTTGGGTCGCTAGGAAAAGAACCAAAATCAATGTTTTGCTGCATGGGAAACTATTCTCGTTTTATCATATATTTATCTTTATAGGTAGGTCCGCGGTAGCCAAAGGGATAGCCAGAAACGGGTTCTGGCTATCTGACTTTCTATATACTAGAGTCCTGCTAGTTTCTTCCAATCACTGATGGATTCATTGACATCAGTCGTACCGAGAGTGTGCATACGCTCATCCTGACCAGCGATTACTGGAACAGTTGTCTGACCGGTTGACTTAGGCTTGTTGAGACCACCTGCGATCACCTTAGTCATAAACTCGATATCTTGTTCGAAAGTAGTGTCTGAAACTGACTTACCTGGACCAGCATCGTTAGCCCATTCGTCAAGCTTCTTATCCTTCTTGTCATCGTATTCGATATCTTTCTTTACCTTCTTGCCAGCTCTCTCAGCCTTGTCGTCATCTTTGCCCTTATGACCTTCGTCATATTCGATATCTTTGGCGATTTTCTTACCAGCCCGCTCTGCCTTGTCATCTTTCTCAGCAGTTGATTCCTCGGACAACATCGCCATCTTCTTGTAGAGATTTGCGAAAGAGAAGGATTCTTCTACTTTTTCATCATCACACTTGCATGGATCACAATGGCATTCATCGCATTCTTCGCTCTCTGCCATAGTAGGTCTGTCAGTCTGATCTGCACTTGCTAGTGAAGCATTTGCAGCAGCATTGCCTGCAGTATCATTAGCAGAGTTTGCTGAACCATTGTCCGGTGGATTATCTTCTGCCATCTGATATGTCATCTGATCTTCGGATTCGACTTCATCCATCATCTGACGACCATCGGATGGGCAACCGCATTCCATCATACCGCATTCATTGCAAGCTTCTTCTTCATCCGCATAATCATCATCGCCTTGCTGACCATTGATGCCTGATAGTCTCTTCATGAGAGACAACATCTTGTCATGATCACCTACAACTTCGATCTCACCTGGAGTGTTGATCTCGGAGGCGCCGCCCATCTGATGAGGATGCGCCATTGTTGCTTCTGCTTCATCAGCAAAGATACCCATTCCAGCATGTTTTACTAGAGCGAGTAACTTATCTGCTTCTTGATCAGTTGCATTGATATTCACTGAATCTGGAGCACCTTGATTGCCCTTAGATACAGAGATAGATACGCCTTCATTGATGAGGTTCTCTAGTTGTCTGTCCCAGGATTCGAATGCTTTGGCGTCATAGCTGGACGTATCTTTGATCGTCTTGCCACCTAGCTTGAAGGTGCCACCCTTTGGAGTCTTGGCTAAACCTGCAGTGAATGCATTGCCTTCATCTACTTCATGATCAGCAGCATCGAAGCCCCAATCCTTCTTATCGCCGTGCTCTTCGTTATGATCATAACCTGCATGATATGCCTTGATCTCTGCTGGATCAGTTAGCTTTACCTTAGGAGGAGTGCCTGTGCCATTTGGATACTTATGAGGATCTCTTGCTCTACCATAGTAGCTGTCTGCACTTCCGCGGTCGAAGGCTGAACCATGAGAGGTATCGTGTGCGGATTCTTCCATCTCACGGTTTACAGGAACAGTATCGTTATCATCATAGTAACCATGTTCAAGATCATCGATCACTTGATTGACCCAGATGCTGACATCGCTTGTGCCGATTTCTTCCAGATTGCCCTTGCCTTCTGCACAAGCTTCAATCGCTGCCATTATTCTGACTGGACCGTACTTAGCGATAAGGTCACGATGACTGTGTAGGATTCTATGTCTGATAGCATTCACTACTGCGTCATATGTATTGCGACCTTCATCAAGAGCTTGATCAGCCATACCATGAACTGTTGCTGGAGGCATCTTGTCGTCAGTTAGTCCTACGATCGGAGCCATACCGTGGCACTCGTCAAGACCTAGCTTATAGCCTTCATGATATGCCCTAGCTTCTTCCATATTTTCATAGTTTCTACCACAGTGTGCATGACCCATGAGACCGTGTGATTTGCCCTCTAAATGGGCGGCTCGAATGCGCTTATTCATGTTTTCTTTAACTGCCTTTTTATTAGTGAGCTTGTCCATGACCTTGCTCATCATAGACTTCTTTGGTGTTGCTTTTGGCTTTAGTTCATCTATAGCCGGAATCTTTCTCGGTGCGAACTGAGCATTAGGATCGATATTAGCAGGAAGATCACCTGCAGGACGATTTTGTGCTTCGAGTGTAGTCATGCTACGTCCAGCACCTAAACCAGCACCCTTAGTATCGATGCCTGATGTTGAAGCGATGTCTGCTTCGCCTAGTTCTTTACTAGTGTCATACCATGCATCATTAGGCCATGGCTCATCCTTATCTAGATCGCCGTGCTTCTTATTCCACATGATCTTGTATGCAGCATCCTTAGCCTGTCTAGCTCTCTTCTGCTTATGTGCATCACCTGGCTTGGCTCTGCCGTATGCCCTGTCCAGCATATGATCTAGTTCTTGAGCATTATACTTGTTGAACTTTGCTTCGGCTTCATCACCTGTGTGCGCTTCTTCGACTGGCTTTTTCCAGCCACTCTTGGCACGGATAGCGAAGTTTAGTTCTTGCTGCTTAGTATATTCTGGGGAACCCTTCTTGTGCGGGCCTGACTTGTGTAATGCAGCGAGTTGCTTTTCTAACTCAGCCTTAGTCTTACCAGCAAACATGCCTTTCTTAGCAGGATTCAACTTAGTGTCTCCTGCCCACTTTTCTTTCATCTGTGTCTGACCAGCGGGTGCTTGACCAGTTGATCCAGCAGGAGCAGGAGAAGAAGTAGGTGCAGTAGAAGTAGGAGCAGTTGATTGCGGTTGTTGACCAGGAGCTTGAACGATCTGAACATCCTTAGGATCTAAGTTCTTCAACATGTTCTGAACAGCAGGATTGCTGCTCGTCACAAAGCCCATACCAGCCTTCTTGTTAGTTGGGTCTAGAACTGGAAGAGGCTTCTGTCCAGGAGCCACTGTCTCATCCAACTGACGGAATAACTCTTTGAGAGATGCCGGCTTATCTGATGTCTTAGCCTTCGCAGGCTGAACGGATTCAGTGATGGCTTGCTTCTCTGCCTTTGGTGCCGTTTCTTCTAACTGGCTTAATTTGTTTAGTATGTCTTTCATGATTTATATATCCCTGCCCTTTGCGCCAGTTGGGGGTTTGGCTGGTCTAGTAATGTGTGACATTGGGCTCTTGTCGCCCAACTGCTTATCGTCTAAATATGGCTTGAATGGATCGAATGCAGGAGGCGTCTTCTTACCTTCATATGGAATGTTCATCTTGGAATCCTTTGCTTGATCCTTGATGCTGTCTAGATAAGAGTTACCGTATGCCTTAGATGCTGCTTTCGCACCTGCTTCTTCTTCCATCTCTTCGTGTGTAAGTACAGGGCTATGCTTCATCTGATTGGCATATCCATCCATCTCACCGTTGATGCTGTCGTTGAAGTCAGTTCCGATCACTCTCACAAAGTCTACCTGATGTCCTAATAGTTGAGCGATCTGCTGGATCATTGGCTCGTTAGTTGGATATCTGAACTCTGCTTTGATGATATGAACAGGTTGATTAGATAGATTTGGGAATCCATATGGATCCTTCTGGATTGGAGTAGATACTGGATCAGAAATCTTCACCGGATCGAACTTCTTTAGATTAAAAACAAAGAGTTCAAGGAAGTTCTTATCAACTTCACCAGCAATCTTGATGGTGTAGTTATAGGTGTGAACCGATTCCATTATATATTTCTTTAGACTATGCATGTGGATTCCTGCAAATACTTATAATATATTTATCATTGGTCGTTATTTTTAGCACTCAGCATTTTCAGAAGGTCGTTGCGGTCTAATGCTTTGCCTTCCCCCAATGGAGTAGCCTCGACCTCTTCATTCTTTGCTTGCATCTTCTGATCTAGTGCTGCTTTCTTCAACTGCATATCCAGCATCTTTAGTTTCTTGTTGATCTTTGCAGTCTTAGCTGTGATGGCATGACCCAAGAAACTGCTCGCAGCATTGAATATTTCAGAACTAAATCTTGCTTCGACTTGCATACCAAGATCGACTAGGTCTTTGTAGCTATTGGTAGCTAAATCAGCCAGCTCATCCATCTCTTCATCTGCTGCTTCGAGCCCCTTGACTTGGGGCAATGCTGCATCGATCTTCTCTAGGTTTGATACAGCAGTCGCTGTTATCTCCTGTGCATCCTCGAGTATGGGCTGCATGAGATCATTTGTCTCAGACGGTTCAAGATCGAAGAGGTCTTCTAGTTTTTTGTTTCCCATACAAGTATTTAGTTACCCGTATTAGTTTATCTTTTATTTTTGGGATTACCGTTATAGAACAGATCGTCTTCTGTTATGACCCTGAAGGTGAATCCTTGAGATTTACAATATGCATTAGCTGCTGCCCATTTGGCATGATTGATCGCTACTGTCATTTTATTCTGGGCGCTAGCTTTGCTCTCTACGATGCTCTGCTTTTTTGGTTTGATCTCTACTACTTCAGCCACGACCTGTCCTGTTCTATTTTTATACATCACAAAGAAATCAGGAATGTAGTTGGTTATCTTGCCAGTAAATGGATGACGATATTTGATAACCATGCTTTCGCTGGCCCAATGTAATATGCTATCATTATTATCACAGAAGTTCATGAAGGTCAGTTCCCATCCTGACCTATATCTGGGCGCGCCTTTACCTATGTATTTCTTAGGATTTTTGGGGGTAAATGCACCTTGCGCCCACTTAGTCATATCACAATACTACATTGCGTTGCACTGGCTGATTTGGTACAGGAATATTACTGATACCATACAGTGATACCTTAGCCCTAAATGAGTTCAAATAATAGCACATCACGCTGTTCAACTGTAAGGTATTCTCGGTGCCTTGTAATATGCTCAGTAGTTCTAGAACATTATAGTTTCCTGTCTGAGCAATCCTGAAGAGTAGTGAAGTAAAGTTCGCTGCAACAGCAGGGATTCCCGATACACCTATAAAATACCCATATACTAAGTTATATTGTTCTGATCCTATTACCAGATTGGTATTGTAAAAACTATCAAAGATAGCTACAGTCTGATCAGGATTATTTTGGATTGTTGCTTGTGTAGTTGCCATATCAATACTTATCTCATTAACCTGAAGTAATAGTGAATTGTCCTACAGGATTAACCAGGTCAGCTCCTGTATATTGCGTTCCTGCTAAAGTTTCTGTCGGCAACTCTGTCACTGCATTAGCATCCGGTGGAATTACTGCTCCTGTTGTCGGAGCACCGGCAGTGCCTGCTGGACCAGGACTTGATCCTGCATTTGGTGTATTAAACAATGTGTTTCTATTGATAGGTGCACTGCGTAGTGCTGCTGTTGCGAAAGCACTCAATGCTCTAGGAATAGCATTATTTGTGTTGTTGGGGCCGCCGGGACCGAATGCAGCATTATAGTATGAAGCAGAGACAGATGCTAGAGCAGCGGAAACCCCGTTATTGATGGCATTTACTAAACTACCACCGGATGAGTTGACTAGACCACCGTGGCCCAAAGTTGCACCATTCGATCCTGGATTTGCGATAGGACTTAGATGTGTGTCATAGTTTGCACGATCTCCGAATCCAGTGACAATATTACCGGGTTCGCGTCCGTCCATAGCACCGTAGTTATAAACAACTGTTTCATAATCTATGGACATTCTGTTTGACATCGTTCCGGCACCATCACCGTAGCTATAAGTATCATGCGAAAAGCTGGTGATGATAGGATTAACTAGGGTATATGCTGTAAAGTTATGCTGATTAAATCCAAACACTGTTATGTTAGAAAAGAAAGGAATCTTCCTTCCAGTTTCTGCATTTGTCTGCCCACCGGAATATCCCCAATTCTTGTCATCACCACTAATTAGGGGATCATATATATTTCTATCATTGTATTGTTTTGCACCACCTGAACCAGCTGGCCCGCCCTGCGCTCCTTGAAGGACCGGACCGATGACATTGGCATCATTATAGTAATATTTGTAATATGTTTCCCAGAGACTATTGACTATATCGCCGTTATCGTCATGAAAAACGATCTCTATTGGATCATACTTTATCTTGGTTTGTATAATTCTCTTTCTATTGTACTGATTTAGCTGTGTAGTATTAAAACTAAACGACGGGAGCTTTACATCCTTGACCAATAAACCAAAGTTTGTATTAGCGGTGGGGAAATTTCTACCACCTAGATCACGCCCATTATTATAGTCAAATACTTGAGGATTTATTCCAAAGTAAGTGTGAAAGAGGAATTTAAGTTTAGGGGCTCGCTCATAGGAGTTAGTCCTAAATGTCTTAGCGGCATGTTGATAATCTCTCAGAACAACTTGCTTATTATCGTTTATTAGTGAAGTAAAAGCATTGTTGAGTAGGTTCTGATTAAATCCTGACATTTTGACTATCTAATCTAAATTATACGCCTAACGAGTTAGTTCCGCCGATACCGGTTACTGAACCAGTTTGTGCATCAGCACTACGATTGATAGGAGCACCAACACCAGAAACAAGCGGAGCTTGAATTGCATTATCAAAACGTACTGTTAGTGCAATCTTTACTACGTCACTGGTACCATAATTCAATGTATCATAGTTTGCTTGTGTTAGATAGCAACCATATAATTCCCAAGTTTCTAGTACGATAGGTGCAGAAGTTCCATTACCACCGTCAAGAATTTCAAGGTTTAGCTGGAACTTATAATCTTGACCAGTTGCAGCAGATGCTTGTTCAACGAAGTCAAGTTGCTTTTGAAGTTGCTGACCAACTGCCTTTGAAACGCTGCCTGATGCATCATCACGCACGTTGATTGACATAGTTTGCCACTTATGCTTACCTGCTAGATATAGAGTAGAGTTATAAACAGGAACAGTGATTTCATCAAATTGCACATTCGGTCTTGAACAATCGATAACCTGCTTGGTTAAGCTCAATCCTGCCGTGCTGCCAACGCCGAAGTTAAGGAAGTTGAGCCTAAATCTGAATTGTAGCTTTGGCATCAACAGACCTTGGTTACCGCCGGCATTGTCAGTCGGTACCGTCATGTTGAATAGTGATTGAGAGGCTGTTGCCATTTGAATATTCTCCTGTTAAAATTATTTATCTTTTGTTGATAGGCGGTTTTTAGCCGCCTATCATTATTATACTACTGTGTTATTATTATTACCGATAGAACCTGTTGCTAGAACACGAACTGGAATGTAGATAAATTCTACTGCCTTCACCGGCTCGATTGCGATATCTACCCAGAGTTCATTTCTATCAATTCTTGCCGGAGTGTTATTAGAACTATCGCATACTACAAGATAGTCATAAATTCCTCTCTTTGCTACCAGATCAACTAGCAATGATTGAATTACACCAGTGATTGACTGACGAGTGATGGAATCATTTGGTTCGAAGATGAACGGTCTAGCAGCGACTGCAAGTTGGCGACGAAGATATGCAACAAGTCTAGCAACATTGATACGATCAAGTGCAGTATTTGTTTCATCTGAAGTCTTGTTACCATAACATAGAATTCCGTTGCCAGTAAAGACTACGATAGGGTTGATGTTATGAGTATAAAGTATATCACGTAGTCCTTGGCTTGTCTTCACTGGAACAAATGCACCAGTCTGAGCATTGATATAACCGATGCTTGTAGCATTGTCTACGATTCCTCTGTTAGTACCTGCAGCAGCGAACCAAGGATAAGCAATAGTATCATTGCGTATGAATGTTCTGATCATCATGAATGATGGGGGAACTACTACAAGATTTCCGCTCAAATCAGTTGTCTGTCCCGAAGGATAGAACAGACCTACATAAGTGTTTATCGCACCAGGAGCTAATCCTTGAAGATTTGTTTGTGATACTAGTGCTTTGTCAGTTGCCCAATTTGCAAGTGTAGTAGCATTTGCAGCGAGTTGCATCGGAGTATCACCTACGATGAATCCAGTCTGACCTCTATCATCATTGAGCGTGATCATTGCAGGGATACATTCAGGATATGCAGGAGTTGCAATGAGATTGAATGCATTGTCTTCATCACGAATGTCTGTATTTGAAGCGATTACTGAATTCAGAGCTTCGACCACCATCTGTCGCTGTGCTGCTTGACCCATATAAGGTGCACCATTAGCCTGATTGCCTGATGCTGTTACCCAGGTATAAGTTACTTTAGGTAGAGAACCAGGAGTCTGTGTTGGACCAGTATATATAGTCGCATTAGGATAGTTTGATTGTGTGAACAGATTTGTCGTGAACTGCTTCACGTTATTTCCTGAACGTCTTGTATTGAATAGTAACATTCCTACTGGATATAGATTAGATTGAGGTGCATCTAGATCGATATAGTTGCTAGTCAACATTGACTGGATTGTTGGGATTGGATCAAGAGCAGGATCTACGCCACTATTTGGTGCCCAGCGAGCGTCTTTGAAGATAACGCCATTTGAGTTTACGCTATCAGTATTGTCGAGAGTTACCCACTGATCCATTCCACTAACTGACTGCCAGCGATTGATTACAGGATAGAGAGTTGGATCACTAGTGTCGATCCAGATATCACCGTAGACCAAGCTAGAACCGGTTGACTGTACAGTAGGTTCAGTAGGACTGACGATAGGACCGTTTGGATCAGTTGCGTTAGTAACTGTGCTTTGTGGGAAGCCACTTGCGTTATAACCAATATTCCTGTAACCCATCCAACCGCTAGTGGTATTTACCATGATATCAACTTGGTTTGCAGTGCTATAGAACCACATTGTGCTGTTGAGCGGTAGTGTATCAGGTGCACCTGCAGCAGCAGTCATTGTGAATGATTGCCAGTTAGATAGCTGTGTAGAATATGAAGCAGCTGGGGTACCCGAATAGTAGTAGATTGATGTTGCAGCGCCGCCGCCATCTACGGAACCGATAACTACTGTTAGATCGTTAGCAGGTGATGTACCGCCTAGTTCTGTGCCTGCAAATGTTACCTGATCACCCACTGTATATTGAGAACCGGCGTTAACAAATGATGTAGGATTTACATAGTAACTCTTATAGTTATTTGTAGCATTTATTTGAAGTCCATGACCATTTGACAAGCTTGTAGTTGAAGTCTGTGTTGGCTGGAATGATGAAGACACAAACGGACCATACTTCACACCTTGTGTAGTATTGACGACAAATCCTGCTTGATACATTAGATTATTGCTGACACCTGTTGTAGGTGAGATATCATTTACAACGATAACGCCGCCTGCAGTGTGTTCTAGAACAATAGCTCCGTTTGTATTCACTGATGCAGTAGTATAAGGAATACCTGCTGCTGCCCATGCTGTCAAGAACTGCGTTGTAGTTGCATTCATAGGGACAGTTAGTGTATAAGAAGAAGATAGGGAAGATGATCCAGGCAATGATACCTGAACAGTTGATACATACGGACCATATACTGTACCAGTTCCGAAACCTGCACCTGCGTTTACACAAGTGAATGAAGAACCTGCTGTGTAGGTCTGACCACTAGTTCCTGCAATAGTATTCCATTGTGGCTGAGAAGTAGTTCCTAATGATTGAATAGTATAAACTGTACCTGGAATTAGAGTACCTACTTGATAAGATTGTCCAGTGAAGGAGAAAGTAGTGTTTGTACCAGTGATGATAGTTGGACCAGTCGCAATTCGCTCCCAATAATATACAGGAGATGCCTGATAACCAGCAGCATCATAGTTATACTGTGTATAAACTGTTCCTGCAGCGATTGCTTGTCCACCTGAGGAATCAAGTGCATCGATTACTGCCCAATCAGAAGTTGCAAAGTTATTAGCAGAAGGAATCCATGTTGCTAACGCACTGCTATATTGTGAGATTACAGGAATCATTCCGTTACCAGATGAACCGATCTTCATCCATACAGATCCAGTTGGTGCAGGATATGTTTGACCTGCTTGCCATAATGGCTGTTGAGAAGATGTACCAGCAAATGCTTGTGGTTGATAGTATGTGCCTGGTGTGATGCCGAGACCAGTAGTGTTGTTCAAAGGATTACCTTGAGTACCAATAGCAATAGTGATGCTAGGAGGAACTGATGCGTTAGGTGCTGGAGTTTGGCTGCTGAAAATATTCAATGCTCCGCCTATCGAAGAAGCGGACAATCCAGGAACACCTAAACTGTTGATTACACCCATAACTCCGTGAACTGTATTATCAGAAGGAACAGTGATAGTGAATGTTGTGCCTGCATATGTGATAGTGAAGTTGTCACCTGAATTCAATGTTGTGTTAGCATTGGTACCTACTACTGTGGGTACAGATTGTGCCCATGCACTAGTTCCAACACGTACCCATAGATTGCTGGAGTTCTTGAAGAAGAACTGACCTGAAGTAGAAGAAGTAGGAGATGTTGATACTGGAATGGCAATAACTGCATACTGACCGATCTGACCTACGCTCTGAACTGGTGCGCCACCTGATACTAGAGTTGGATCAGTGATTACAAGAGGAGTCTGAAGAGTGAACTGGCCGGTAGTCGCATTGAATGCATAGATGCCCCAAGTTGTATCAGTTGTATCTAACCACCATGTGCCGTTAGCGGATGCGCCGACTGGACGAGTAGTTGTGGCTACGAGGCTGTTCAAGTCGATATCTGCACGTAAGCAATATACGAGATTAGTTACACCGAGTGCAGAATATGCAGCTAGAAGTCCGTATTCATTGCGCTCATCACCGTTGACAGGAGTACCGTTGCTTGTGACAAAGTTTGGATTTCCGTAATAGTTGACAAGATCACGTTGGCTCGTAGCAAGATATAGTTGACCTGCAGTAGCTGCAGTAGTTCCTGGAGCAATTCCGGTTCCAGTAGGGTTAGCTTTATTTGATGCAGTCGCGAATACGATCAGCGGAATAGTGCTGAGTGGACCTGGTAGATATTGTGACTGGTCAATTACTGTAACCTGCACGCCTGGTGATACTAGTGTCATTTTTCTTTCCTTTGTAAAATTTTGAGGCTTACGGCCTGGCCTAGAAGGTCTTTCTAGATTTTATGAAAGTATTTAGCATACATCTAAAAAAATCGACGCCTTGGCTGGAAACCGAGACCTTCCGAAGGTTTTTATGCATAAATATGTGTATGCTGAAGCGTCCTATGTGTAAGATATGCGAGAAGAACTATTGTGCGGTGAACTATATCCGCGATGGTGTTAGGCATTATCGTAGCATATGCGATAACTGCGGCAAAGATAAATCTAGGAAGCGACCCAAGGTCTTTAGCTGGGAGAAAGCAGGATACAAGAAGTCTCCTACCTGTAATAATTGTGGGTTCAGGGCAGCATATTCAAGCCAGCTGCTCGTTTTTCATATTGACGGCAATCTCACTAATACTACATTCAACAACCTGAGAACTATATGTCTCAACTGTGTAGAAGTCGTGAAGCGACGTGAGGTAAACTGGAAGCGCGGAGATTTACAGGTTGATTACTGATTGATAAATAAAGATGTAGTTCGCGGGACGGCAATCCCCAACTACTCTAATACTGTTTCGGAGTACTAGCAATGACTATTTATTTATACAAGAAAACCCACAACCAAACCGGCTTACAATACCTGGGCAAGACGGTTCAAGATCCATTAAAGTATAAAGGATCAGGTAAACATTGGACCAATCATATCAATAAACATGGCTATGATGTTACCACTGAAATACTCAAAGAATGCTCATCAAATGATGAGTTGGTTCACTGGGGAAGATACTACAGTGAATTGTGGGATGTAGCCAACAGTAACGAGTGGGCCAATCTAAAACCAGAAGAAGGGCAGGGATTTGCATTCGGAGATTTTCATCCTATGAAGAATCCTGAAACTAGAAAAAAGATAAGTCAATTTCAGACCGGTCGAAAACACACAGAAGACCACAAGAGAAAGGCAGCCTTACCTAAAATAGGTAGAAAAAGACCTGAGCATAGCAAAAAACTTACCGACAGAAAAAGACCAGATCAAAGTGCTAGAATGAAAGAGTGCCAATTAGGACCCAACAATCACATGTTCGGTAAAACTCAATCCGCTGAATCAAACGAGAAACGAAGGCAAGCGGTTTTAGGTGAAAAGAGTGGGAGATATGGTAAGAAAGACCCTATATTTGAATGCCCTCACTGTCATAAGACAATAGCGGGCCTGGGCAACTTCAATCGTTGGCATAATTCAAATTGCAGACTGGCGTAAAATACTCTCAATTTGTTCGTGTAATTCTGTTATTGTTTTGTTGTTGTCAAGATGATAATCGTAGACCAAACCAACACTGCTGTATTCGCTAGCATGAACCTTATAATGATTTAGCTTGATCATGCACATGTCTTTTTGTGCAGGATTAACAGTGCCTGTATTATAGAGTTCCGCGTAATAGCACCATTCAGGAACAGGACCGCGATGCGTCCGCATAGTGATGCCACCCACATTCTTGATGGCTGTTAGTTCATTAGGAAACCGACAATCAGTAAGGACGATGTCATCCGTTGTATTCCGCAGCTTATTCTCGACCGAAGCTACCCAGATATCATCATGAAACGACTTACGGGCAACCTCTGTTCCCCAGTGCTGAAGGACCCACCTCGGAGTCAGGTGAGGAATCTCTAGTCTTTCTGCCCACCAAGGATCGACTTGTTCTCGCCATTCACGGCTAGATTTAGTCGCACCTTCGAGCAACTCTCTGTCCCAGTTAAAAATAGATGCTATAGCATCTTTCAGTGATGCAGCAAAGCTCATGCGCTTGAAGCCATGAAAGGTGCAGAGATAGTCTGCGGCTGTGTCCTTGCCGCTACCGATGAGTCCTGTAATTCCTATGATCATTCTTGTATAATACAACAAGCGTGACGGAATGTCAAGTGCTTTATTAGCCCTGAATCCATGTCAGAGGTTGGCTATAATCCACATAGTTCTTGAGTTCTAGGATCAGTGCTTCCTGCATAGCCTTACCTTCAGCCTTCATGGCAGTACCATTTAGGGTTGTTCCGCCGCCTGGACCTGCGATGCTACCGAACTTTTCACGGGCTTCACCGATGATGAGCTTGAGTTGTGCTAGGATGAAGTCAGCGATCCATACACCAGCACCTGGATCTTGTAGCAGGACTGCTTCTGGTCTCTGAATGTCTGCCCAGATGAGGATGCGCTCACCTGTGCCCTTGAAGTCACGGGTGATACGTAGTAGCTTGGTTACAGGATCGAACGTATATGTCAAGAAACCACCGAACATACGTGCTGCTAGCTCAACGTAGCCAGCGTAGAAATCATATGTCGCCATACCGCCTGTATAGTTATAGTTCAGCAAATATGTGTTTAAGATCGCGCTTGAGAAGGGATCGAATGAGGATGATGAAGGGCCAGTTTCGAGACCGATTGTGCGTCTGAACAATGAACGAACATTGATGAACTCTGAAGGCAGAGTATATGTATCCACGTTCTTGATCACCGTCATGAGCGTGTAGCTCTCTTGTGTAGCGTTCTGCGCCCTCTGACGATAGATTTTAATAGCATAGTTGTAGGCAGCTTCATAGTGCTGCGGATCCAGTTCTAGATCGATGATATCACCTCCTAGACGAAGGCGAATGTTCTCGAAGATACCTTGCTTTATCTCGTCTAGATTATAGTTAGTTGGTGTTGAAAGATAGTTTGCTGTCATGATCGTTTCCTGTCATTATTATTTATCAGAAACGATAGAACACCTTCCTTATGTGATCTAGCAGAGTAGCATCAGCCGGTTTATATTTTCTCTCCAATCGATCAGTGAGTTTTTCCAGATCGATGACCATCTTTTCTGTGATGGGTTTTCCTGCATGGATATCACGGATGACCTGATTATCCAGCAGGTCTTTTACCATACTATCTTTTTTAAGATCGTATATGTTTTCCTTGAACCAGTCCCACCTTTCAGTGAGAGACATCATCCTTTTTATGAGTTCTTCATCTTTCACAGGTCATTCACTTGTCGGTTTTCACTATAGAAGGGATCGAATGTCCCTCCTGGATATCGTGCAGATAGCTTACGCACATTCTCTGCGATAACATCATTGGGGTCCAGTTCCAGCGCCCTACAAGCATTGATCCAATACCAGATCACATCACCCAACTCTCGCTTCATGTGCCAGAGATTGTCTTCGGTGAGGGGCTTGCCTTGAAACAGGAGCTTCTTGATGATCTCTTGGAACTCACCTGCTTCGCTGCCGAGACCGAGACCAGCAGTGATGAGAAGGGGAACATTGATATTTGGGCCGTGACGTGCTTCCGTCTCACCTTCGAACACTTCATAGTTACCGTCGAGACGGTCGAGGCGTGTCATGAATGTAGTGAGATCGTTGCTCTCCTTGCTGGTTACAGCCTGCACGAACTCTTGATACTTGTTTAGATCGATGTTGTTTGTCATATGTTTACCTTAAAATGCCTTTAGAATGACCATACCGGGATTGAACCGACCATTCGGAATCGCAGAGACTGCCTTGATCTCTTTGAAGAACTTGCGAGCAGCGGGCTTGCTTCCCGTGACACCCTTGAGTTGTTCAGCGGGCTTGCGAAGCGTCTTCATCTCGCTCTGTTGCGGATCGAAGCCCAGCAGCGTGTTACCCTTGACTGTCAGGCACTTGCTGTAGTCATCAGCGACATAGTGATGAAGCTTGCGACGAACAGTATCATACACCCATGCTTCAGTGGAGTTATGAAGCTTCACAGGGGAGAGGCTCACCAGATCCAGCTTCTGTGCTTCATCCTTGAACTGCTTGAGATACTTCAACTTCGCGACAACCCGCTCTACAGGGGGAGCCTTGCGAACACGCAGCTTCTTGGTCGCTTGCTTGAGCGCCACATAACCGTTCATGTCAGAGATGACTTGATCGATGAACTTGATCGTGTTCTTGACCTGCGTCTTGCTGTAGTGAGCATATGCTTCATTCAACTGCGGACAGGTGCCTGCTTGAAGTTCGATGTATTCTTCGCGGAGACGATTCCAGCTCTTGATGATCGAAGGCATATGTTGCGGAAGGATGTTGCCAGCCTTGAAGAAGCCCAGAACACGCTCTTTAGTTTCGAACTCCTTAGGATAGCCAGCAGCGACAAACTCATCGAAGATCGCATCGATCTCACCAGCAGCCTCGCCAGCGCGTTCGCGCATGATCTGCTGAATGTTCATACGGGGAACAGTGACCTTCTCTGCGTCAGCCTTGCGAGCAGCATCTTCTGCCTTCACTGCTTCAGAGAGTTTAGCCACTTGCTTTTCGATGCGTTCGATCTGATGGTCATCGAGGATAAGACCGCGAGTAGCAGCGCGAGCGACCCAACCGATAGAAGGGGTGATCTTGTTCTCGGGGGCCTTGCGAACGATCTTTGCCTTCTCAGGCTGCTTGTTGTCTTCCAGATAACGAACTAGGAAGTCCTTAGCTTCCTTAGCACCGTAGAACTTGGAATACCAGTTATATGCATGAACCAGTTGAGACTGGCGATGCTCATGATCAGGTTGATGATCAGAGAAGTTAGGTTCGGTGCCATAGTGAGTGAGATCGACATCCTTAGGATTCAGATCCTTCACCAGCGTGTTGGTCGACTTGCTAACAACCGCCATCTTGCGATTGATGTTGAGTTTGCCTTTAGGACGAGCCATGTGTTTCTCCGTGACTGAACTTACTTATACAGTATATGATAGATCAGAAAGAATGTCAACCTTTTTATTGACTATCTTCTTCTTGGAGCACCTTCGGAGTCCAGACATCGAAGGTCATCATATATCGTAGCTGGCATTGACCACACTTGATATCACCGCGCATGATGCGTTCTCGCAGTGCTTCCTCTGAGTTGAAGCTCGCTTCGTCTATCTTGCGGCAGATGCAAGCTATTGTCATGTTATCAGTCCATGTTATTTTTACGACAAGCGCGGCGCTGTGCCGCCTTCTTCTTGTCAGGGACAACCTTGGGCTTGTTGAACTTGAAGAGGTTCTTCTGAACGAAGTTACGAGTTTTCATAGCAGTTCCCCTTCTCATCAGCTTATGATTTAATATAACAAAATGGGAGACCGAAGTCAAGCCTTAAATGCGCTCAAACACAAACTTTCGACCCTGCTTGAAGAGATATCCAACCTTCTCGCCCGGGGCTTCGGTGTCGTAGAACGAAGTCATCGTGGGCTTCACGCGATACACTGCCATCTTGTCGTGACGGTCAAAATCATTATCCTTAGGGTTGCCGAAAGTCACGAGCACGAGATTAGGATTAGCATCACGGGCACGTTCAGCCATAGAATGCATACGAGCAGTCATACGATTGTATGCACCGCAGCGGTTCCAAGATTCCTTGTAAGCGAAAGCAGTGACTCCGATTTGAACCGGAGCGCCGATTTCGGCGTCAGTAGCAGTGAGAGTGTTCTTGCGAAGCGTGTAAACGTAGATACCCATTTGCGAGTTCCTCTGTTCAATCTCTATGATTCAATATAACAAAATGGGCACCCGAAGTCAAGCCTTATTTGCCTTTTTCCTCATTTTTTTTCATGTCACGCTCATGTCTGACATCTTGTATATACAAAGTCGTAGCGCGGCGTTCTGCCAATCGCATCAGTTCATTTTTATCATAATCTGCTGGATATATGGTCAGTAAGAAGTCGTATATATTCTTGGACATCGTTTCGATTAAGGTAGGCTCATTCATTCAGTGATATCTCTTAGTGAAAGGGGTCTTTGTCTTGGTCTGCTTGACATTTAGCGAGGCGATAAACCATCTTGTCCGTAGAAGGAAGATTTACCATTGAGATGGGCTTACCGTTATAAGATACGATCATTCTCTTGGCAGCAGCAAACTCTGATAGGAACTCTGGTCTGGATAGTCCTCGTAGCACAGTCAGACTTCCCATAGGCATCGCGACGAAATCACCGATCCATGGTCTATTTTTATCCAATGTGATATAGATTTTATAATGCTGACCAGCATTGACTGTCCAGCCTTTGCCTGCCATGATGACATATAATCTACGATTTTCATCATAACCTACACGGAAAGCAAAATCAGGATAGTATCCGATAGCAAAGCAACCGTTCTTTACCGTCTGGTCTACGCTGATCTGCCATCCATCGACGGTTTCGATTACGGGTTGTGCAGATGTTGTTGCAGTTTTATCGACCACTGTGACATCGATACCATAAGTTGCTGCATTATCAGCAGTGATCCAATTCAGTTCTGTTGGAGAAGCGGAAGTCATGAAGATGATAGCATTCTCGCTGAGATTAAACGAAGATAGGTAGTTACCGACAACTGCGTTACCAGCACCTGATTCCTGCTTCACACCGTTGTTATTCACATAGATAGCATGAAATCCTACTCTGGATTCTCTATCTAACATGCGTCTGGATCCTGCTACCCAGATCAAAGCACATGCTGAATTACACGGAACATCCTTAGGCACATATGTAGCATATTCCATGAACCTGATCGTCTTGCCGATCTCTAATGCATCAGATAATGTTCCGCCATTGCTGCCTAGCATGACGACTACTTGTCCGTCATTGATCTTTAATGCGATTTTACGGAAAGTATCACCATCACCGTGCTCGATATTTCCTATGATAGTTATGATATTGATACCATTTTTTAGTTTATCGCTTTTTATCTCAGCAGCATGAGAGCCGGAGACGAATAGCAAAGACATGAGCATAATCACAGAAGCAAAAAACTTCTTCATGGGGTTTCTCTTTCATTATATACAAATATTTAGTAAATCTACAGATATCCAAATCTTTTACCAGAGAATACTAATAAATAATAGTATGCCACGCTTATCACTCTGGAGAGCAAATAAACAGAACGACTATCGGTTCTTAGACCGAAATATCTCCGAGATGTTAACCGTCGGAGGTACAGACCTGTATATCCATAAATATGTAGGTATCACCGATCAGGGCCCATCTACCGATCCAACACAGCCACAATACATAGCACCCAGTCCTACACAAATTCAGGATCTACTATTCTTAGAGAACAGAAATAGGAAGTATGATCCTAACATCTATCGTTTGCGCGGACACTACAATGTTCAGAATTTGGATTTCGATCTCAGCCAGTTCGGATTGTTTCTGAACAATGACATCATCTTTGTTGTTGTTCATTATAACGATATGATCGATATTATCGGTCGTAAGTTGATGGTTGGAGATGTGTTGGAGTTACCGCATCTATTAGATTACAATCCATTAGACGAGACTATTCCTGTAGCGTTGAAGAGATTTATGCAGATCACTGATGCTAACTTTGCCAGCGAAGGATTCACTCAGACCTGGTATCCGCATCTATGGCGCATCAAGTGCGAGCCGCTCGTGAATTCTGAAGAGTTCGCAGACATCCTCAATCAACCTATCAACAAAGATAACTATCTGGGTGACTATGATCCCGCAAAAACTTATCCACCGGGCTATACCATTACTTACGGGGGCGTCGTGTATCAATCTAAACAACCTGTTCCTGCAGGAACATATCCTCCCAATAGTGCATTCTGGGATCCCCAACCAGATAACAACCTATCGAATATCATCTCCACATACAACAAGAATATAGCGATCAATGATGCTGTATTGAAGGAAGCAGAAGAGTTAGTTCCGAAATCTGGTTATGATACAACAAAACTCTATGTCATACCTACATACGGCACTTATTCATCGAACCATGTTCTATCTAAACAGATCAATGAACCTTCTCCACCGTATGATATAGTTGTTGATACTGCTAATGCACAATCAATGGTTGTACCTGTTTCCGGTAATGTTGTTATCATAAACAATCCACAGTATAAGAGCAAGGCTGCAGGTATACGCATCAGCCAGAGAGCATTGCAGAACATCTGGAATATGGGAGCGAATCCTGCTGAGTTGATGGATAAGATCAATCTATTCCGTCAAACACAACTATATGTCACGCAAGAGACACCGGAAAGGACTGGCACTGGTTCTGGATTGGTGAGCGGATTAAAGACGCTGGTCGCGGAATCTATGGGAGCGATCACAGGACCCTACGGTACTGCAGACAATACATATGCTACTGCTGATCAGGATCCAGTCGCACCTGGCTTCTCAGGAGATGTGACACTGAATATGGACTATCGTGCTGACTGTATTCCTGGATTCCAATATATAACTCGTTCGACTCCCAGATCGTTTGGTTATAGTGCTGGATATATGACAGGGGACGGCACTGCTCCAAACGGATTCTTGTCTGGTTCTGGTATCTCATTCCCACAGGATCCGCAAGTCGGAGACTATTTCTTGCGTATCGATTATCTACCACAGCTATTATATCGTTGGGACGGTACGCTCTGGGTACAAATAAGCCAGAATGTCAGGACGCAGACAGGATTTGATTCCATCGCCAATGAATCCTTGCTCTCATCGTTTATTAATAACCCACAGAAAATATACTTAAATAATGAACAAGCAGAAGTTCCGGAAGCACAGCCACTATCAAGTATCCTTCAGCCACCGAAACCAACACTGCCACCGAAAGCATAAAGGTTATATATGGCACAGTATTTCTATGACGGGCAAATCCGAAGATTCCTGATCCAGTTCGCAAAGATTTTTAGCTCTTGGCAAGTGACGAGAGGAAATGATTCCCAAGGCAATCCTATCCTAGTACGTGTTCCTATCATGTATGGAGATCAAAGTAGACAAGCAGCTACAGTCATTGCTAATAACTCTGCGAGCAACCTACCTACTGCACCCATGATAACCTATTATATAAGCGGGTTAGAATACAATCAGAAATGGACAACAGACCCAACGTTCGTAGATAAACTAAATGTGAGCCAGAGAGCATATAACTCAGATACTCAATCATATGAGACAACACAAGGTCAAGCATTTACTGTAGAACGACTAATGCCCGTACCATACATATTACGCATTACTGTTGATTTCTGGACCACTAACTATGATCAAAAACTACAAATCATAGAGCAGTTAGGAACTCTCTTCAATCCTGCATTAGAGATACAGAGTACTGATAACTTTATCGATTGGACTTCGCTATCTGCAGTATTCCAAGATGGATTGACCTTCAGTAGCAAAACTATTCCAGTAGGAACAGGAAATCCAATAGATGTTATGACTTGGAAGTTCTGGATGCCAATATGGATAAGCACTTCTACCAAACTACAGAAGCTAGGTGTTATCTACAAAATCATCGCTTCTATTCATCAAGGAACTACATTACAAGATATACAAGATGATGATTTGTTGTTAGGAACTCGTGAGAAAATCACTCCATACGGATATAAGTTACTGCTGATCGGAAATCAACTTCAACTACTTCCTGAGAATGAACCATTCAACCCATCAAATGCTGATTTAGCACTTCCGGACAATCCTAATACCAATCTATATTGGTCAGCATTCCTGAACGTATACGGTGCTGTTCGTCCTGGAATTTCCCAGATATGGATATATGATGAATTCACAGATAGTGAGATTGTAGGTACTATCAGTTTCAATCCTAATGATGATCGTTTCCTGATTTACAATATCGATCCCACCACACTACCACAAAATACATTAGAACCAGTCGAGAGTGTCATAAATCCACAAGTTACTGGCCCGAACTCAGGATTGCCAGGACCTACACCAGGAAAGAGATATCTGATCGTAGAGAATATTGGCTATCCGGGTAGTCCTACAGTAGCCTGGGGCGATTTAGTCGCCAATGCTAATGACATCATACAATTCGACGCTGATGCGATGCAATGGGTTGTTGCATTTGATTCCCAGAACTCTACCGGTATAGAATATGTGACCAATCTAACGACACAGGTTCAATATAGATTTGCTAATCCAAATGGTCAATGGGTAAAGAGTTGGGAAGGTTTCTATCCAGCAGGAAACTTCTCTATTGTCATCTAATAAAATTGACAGTAAATCCTCTCACTAAATATCATATGTCGATAATCGCCGCTGGCATCTTCTTCTATAGCCGTCCTTCGAGAAGATACCTATACCTATTGAGGTCGGATCCTAGAAATCCAACCTGGAGTATACCCGGCGGCAAGATAGAACAAGATGAGACATTGTTAGAGGGATTGGAGAGAGAATGCCGCGAAGAGATCAGCGTGTTTGATTCCGAATGGAAGCTCATTCCTATACAGCGATTTGTGAATAATACATTTGTATATAATACATTTTTCTGTGAAGTCAAGGAAGAGTTTGTCCCTGTATTAAACGAGGAACATATAGGATATGCCTGGGTGCAATCGGGAAGTTATCCTAAACCGTTGCACCCAGGCCTATTTTCTACTGTTAATATAGATATCGTTATAGAAAAATTAAACTTGCTTACTTAGTGTATTAGTCCTAATATTTTGAACAACATTGGTTCGGCAACAACGCCTAATAGCATTCCACCACCCATGATCATCCATTTCCATTTTTCAAGAGCAGTTATCTTTTTATTGGTATCAGCATGTGCCATCGCATTCTCATTCTGAAACCTAGTTAACATGGCTTGAGTAGTTTCATTGTTTTCATTAATGATATCCCGCATCTCTCTCAAGCCAGTCTTCAAATCATCAACCTTTTCAGTGAGATTTGAATACTGGACTTGAAGAACCGCAATATCGGTTTCAGTTTGTTTTTGTTGTACCGATAATGTTGTCATTGGGATGCACCTTATGCGTTATTGATAGTTACAATAGGATAAGGCTGAGCATTAGCTACGTTAGGCGCCTGTGCAGTATTGAACGTTGCAAACGCAGGTGACGTATTGATATAACCGAGGTTTCCTGTTGGTTGACCAGGTGATACAATGTTAGCTAGTGCATCTGGGCTAGAGCTTGCAGTGAAGAGGCCGAGATTATGATCGCTCAATGTCTGCACTCGTGCAGTTGCTGAGTTAGCATAAGTCGCTTGGATAGTCATTGTGTTTGGAAGTAGAGCAGTATTAGCAACGTTTGCAGTGTAGCACTGACCAACGATACCTGTTGTAGTACCCTTAACGAGATACTTCTGCTTGCCCTTCTGACGAACAATGTAGCCTGCTTCTGGAAGTACTTGAGCGTATGGGTCGCCGTAACCAGTTGTACCTGATGCATTATTTGCAGATGCTGCGCTGAGAACAACGCGGTTCTGAATTGCATTTGCTGTCACGCTGCTGTTTGCGCTCAATGTTAGTACTGGACCACCTGGTCTAGTCGTTACGCTGAATGCTGCTGCGTTGGCGATAGTCTTGACGAAGTAAGTAGTACCTGTTGTCAAGCCACCGAATGCAGCATCAAATACTACAGGAGCACCAGCAGTTAGTGTCTGTGCATTGCCTGAAGTACCGATAACACCGTTTGCAGCACAGTTTGCGATACCAACGAGCAAGTTACCCTTAGTTGATGTAGTAGTTCCTAACAACATATTTACATTAGGATTATTACCCCAGTGAGCATATAGAATACTACCAGTCGCAACGTTCGCGAAATCACTACCAAGACCAACGACAACATTGCTTGAAGTTGAAGCAAATAGAGTACCATTACCATTGACACCGAAGCCAACATTGCAGAGTACCTGCTTACCGTAGATCGCAGTGTTACCACCTACGACTGAGTAAGTCGCAGTGTTAGTTGCTGGCCAACCTGTGCCACCATTTGGATTGTTGAAGTATGCATCGACAACACCAACTGATGCAGCTACTGTCTGACCTGATGTATTTGATAGAGTTACTTGAGTTGAGTTTGGATTTGCGCTCAACGGAGTCGCAGATACAGTGAAAGTATATGCTGACAATACTTTTAGAACCCAATAATCTCTTCCGGCCAATAGACCACCGACATTTGATGCGACAACGAATGGCATATTTGCGATGATGCCTGCACCTGCTGGGGGTGCTGAAATATTTTGTGATACTGTTACAACATTACCTGATGCTGCTGTACCAGTGATAGTTAGCACGGCTTGTGCTTTAGCGATTTTTAGAGGACGACCCATTTGTTTTCTCCTATGTGGCGTTCTAGGCCATACGCGCTGGGCGGCGCATAAGAACACTTCAGTACACTGTGAACGGATTTCACTGAGTAAGAGTGATCATTGATGCTGATATTTATCATATATTTGTAAAAATGGGCAGCACAGGAGACAAGGTTATTGAAGAGTTAGATCAGTTTACGGAGAAACTGTTTTGAGTCCCCAAATTCTGAAATATAATCCTACTACACCTGCACCCGCGCCCGAGCCCCTTTGGATGATTAGTGTTAGGGCATTTGTACCAACTGCGTATGAGTTTATCCAGTTAGATGATCCACTTGAAGTGGGTTGAATATCTTGGAAAGTCACACCGAACGGCGTAATATCAAAACTTATCGGCAAATAGATGTTGTAAGTGGCTTGTCCTAAACTTATTCCGGTAATCTGTCCCCAAATCTCGAAGAATCCATTCGATTGCCAGTTATACCCATATGTATAAGGACTTAGACCTGATCCCGAATATGTTTGATTGTAGATAAACTTCGAAGTTACCGCAGCAGCAGTTGCATTTTTGACGAATGCTGTTGTTGCTATAGTTGTATTATTAGTTCCATTGGCCTGTGTGACTGCATATGTTGCATTAGTAGCATTCGTCGCATTTGTAGCAGAACCTGCACTTGTCGCATAGTTGACCGAAAAGTTAGCAGGATTCCATACTGCAATATTCTGCCCGTCATTAGTTCCCCACAACCAAGTTGGCTGTCCACCTTGACCGCTATATACAAAGGTCATAGGCGCACCGCTGCCACCGCCCTGTGCTAATGTCGAAGCTTTTGTAGCAAGGACTGCGTTTGTTGCGTTAGTAGCATTGACGGCATTCGTTGCGTTAGTGGCGTTAGTAGCATTCGTTGCGTTGGTAGCAGAGCCTGCACTTGTCGCATATGTCGCATTAGTAGCATTCGTTGCGTTGGTAGCAGAGCCTGCACTTGTCGCATATGATGCGCTCGCTACAGTTCCAGTCACATTTGCACCGTTTAATGCAGTGAGATTTGCAGCATTTAATCCTGCCGCAAACCTAGCATTCCATGTACCTGAAGTAATAGTACCTACTGCTGCGAGATTTGATGCGCTAGTGATGTTTCCTTGTGTCGCACCAGTGACATTTCCTGCATAGTTTGCAAAGTTAGCATTTACTGAATTTGTGATTGTACCATTCAAGCTACCTGTTATTGTTCCAGTAACGGTAAGATTTCCATTCACTGTAGCATTTGCAGGTCCTATAGCCAGGGTGTTGATATAATTAGACCCAATAATTACATTGCCGGGCTGTGAAGGAGAGCTTGAACCATAAACTTGAAGATATCCTCCGATCTGTTGAGAACCTTGAGGATTGGCATAAACACCGTATGCTGATGTTGATGCAGGTCCATATAGACCGTTGAGAATAGTAACTGGTCCACCTAATGTTGTTCCCGCACTAGTCCCATCAATAGTGACTGCTCCGCTGGCTAGATTTACTGTGAATGGGCGGCTAGTGTCATACCCAGAGCTTCCTGATCCATTCTTTAGGATATATGCATTTGAACCATCATTTCGCAGCATGAAGTTAGTGCTACCGAATGTAGCATTAAACTGTCCGCCACCATCTATTCCTGCAGTAGTGATGCTTCCTGGAACAGATAGATCACCAACATCAGTAAGATTAAAAATAGTAGTAGTTTTATCGGTATTTAATACCTGCAAGTTTCCTAACAAGGAGTCCAATTGTATATATTTGTAAGGATTCAAGCTAGCCTGATTAAACAGCGTCAGTGATCCTGCAATATTCGCACCACTGCCAGTCACCACGAATACATTCGCAGTACCATTGACCGATGTGGTTACATTTCCGTTCACCGCAGATATGCTAACATTAGAGGTTCCGTTGGAGATATTGGATAGTGTAGTTCTTATATTAGTAAGATTGCTACCATCACCCACGAAATAATTAGCTGTTATGACATTAGCACCAGAAATATTTCCGCCGCCGCCATTACCTGTATTGATGCCACCGGTGGTATTCAATGTACCTGATACATTCATACCGGTACTAGTGATAACTACTACGTTCGCGTTGCCGCCTACAGATGCATTGATGTTGCCGTTTGCTGCAGGAATCGTGACATTAGAGGTTCCGTTCGCGAGGCGCAGATTACTTAGATTGCTGCCGTCACCTGAGAAATAGCCTGCAGTGAGTGTTCCTGGAACATTCGCGCCTGTTGCAGTCACCGCGAGTTGAGCAGTCGCATTACCTGCTGTAAATACCGAGACATTACCGCTGGGTGCAATAGTTACATTTGATGTACCGTTCTTTAATAGTCCGCTATTGATAGTTGTGATATTGCCTGTTGTAGCAGTTATAGTAGTAAAGTTACCGCTGGTGGCACTTGTATTGCCTGCATTAAAGTTTCCAACAATTAAATTACCCGAGATATAAGCATCTCCGCTCACGCTTAGCGCACTATTGGGTGCAGTATTACCTATACCTACATTGCCGTTTTCATCGACTAACATTCGGGTATTACCATTGGTACCAAAAGCCAGCGGCGTGGCTCTATCTGTCCATATGTTTAGCGATCCAGGCAATGCAGAAGTTCCATATCCCACATATCCATCTCTAGTGCTGTTTGCAAGATAAAAAGCCAAATATCCGGTATGTGTTGCATCACCCGGTATGAGTGCAGTGTATCCAATCGTACCATCACCCGTGCCAGCTATAACCTCTCCCGTAGTTACAAGATTACCTGCCACTATGTTGCCAACTGACATATTTGCTGTGATGGTAGCATTGTTTGCAGCAATATTACCTGATGCGGTGAGATTTCCTACAGTTGCATTTCCTGTAACAGACAGTGTGCCGCCTGTGTTTAGGTTGGCTCCTGTGATATTACCTGTCGCTGTTAGATTTCCTGCAACTGCTAAACCACCGGAGTTGATATTAGCGATGGGTGTGTTTGCTGCCCAGAGTGTTTGATAGCCATTTTGATTGCCGGATCCTCTGACATACTGAGTAAATGAATCCCAACCTTGTGCATTATAATACATACCAGCACGACCCACCTCATTACCAGCAGCATTATTCGCTACACCATTTTGAGTAGTAAACTGGAAGTTAGCATCAGCACCATGTGTTAGTGTTGCCGTCTGAATACCAGCAGCCGTATTTGATATGAAGATGCCATTAGCAGCATTTAGATTACTTACATTAGCATTGCCATTTACTGTGAGCAACCTACTAGTATGATTATAAGTAAAGTTTGCATCAGCTCCTAAGAGACCGTTGTTATTATATTGTACTGCTGTGTTTGATCCTGCAGCCTTGCTTGCGCCTGCACCTGAAGTAGATGCTATCGCACGGCCGCCGGTGCCATAAATATAAGCAGATAGTCCTGAGGAATCGAATACCGGATAATCATTTCCTGCAGCACCATTTGGTAATAATGTATCAGAAACAGTGATGTTTGCACCATCCAATATAGTTTTTACATAGTAGTTGACATCGTTCTGCAGGCCGCTAGTCGAGAGATCACCTAAGAACTGAACTGGTTGATTGGGTGAGAATAGTGCAGAGTTTCCGGTTGTTATCGTATTACCCGAGAGCGTGGTACCGGTAACAGTAGTATATGAATAAGCATTATATCCAGTAGCATCGATCGGAGTAGTGAGTGCTTCGTCAAGATACAACGAGAAACTATTTGCTGTTATAATGTTAGCAAAATAAGCCTTGCCATTCAACTGGGTCATTCCAGGAGCGCCGGTGACAGTAACCTGCATACCCATAGTAAAGAAGTTGTCGAGAACAGTGGTCACCACTGCAGGATTTGCTTGAGTAACATTCTCTATGTTTGCGACGATAGTACCATTGGTAGTCCAACTTAGATTACCTGAACCATCTGTCTCTAGAATAAATCCAGACGATCCACCTTTGATCTTCACATTAGACACTGAACCCAGCGTGATCAGACCACCTGCATTGCCACCGCGATTTACCCAATTGTTACCATCATATGCTAGTAATTCGCCGTTCGCTACATCGCCGCTGATGTTTAGGTTGCCGACACTGCCATCTATCTGGCTGAAATAGATATGAGAGTATCCAGTCAGGACCTCCACATTCTCATTCGGAGAAATCTTACCGATGAATAACTTTTTATAATCAGATGCCCAGCCGAACTCGGCTTCATCTAACTGAGGTAAATCTACTAAGTTACCTGATCGTACTTGTATTTTAGAAATCTGGAGGATGGCCATCTGTGTATCGTCACCTTAATACACTTATTTATCACACAGATGTTCTGAACCTTAAATCTGGTTAGAGTAATATGTTTCTAATCTCTTCCACCACATATCAGCGTATTTGTCAAACTCTTCGCCTTCTACGATGAATTCCTGATATTGATTATCTGCGGAACACATGAAGATCACACCTTTGCGGATCTTGGTTCCATGAACCTCATTATGAGCGATAGCATATGCAGCCAACTGGGTGAAATAATCTTCGATCCATTCACGCTTCTTGGGCTTATTTGTCTGCTTGTGATCCATTATAGCTTCAGCATTGCCATGAATTCCTGCTAGGTCAGTGGTGCCCGCATAGATTTCAGGGAAATACAATCCAACTTCAGTGCCCCAGAACTCAGTACAGTTGATGAGACCTTTAGAGATAATAGTGTGAGCCATCTGATGGCTCTGAATGCTGTAAGGATTGCTACCAGGATCACCTGTCTCATCATTCTTGATATAGTTCTCGATCCATTTGTGCATACGAGTGCCGCGACCAGCAGCCTCAGTTGTTATCTCTTGCGCTCGGACAGGACCTACACGCTTTCGCCAATTTGCTAATGCTTGTTTGGATTCTTCTGATTTGGTCGCATCTAGGATAGTGGTCACGCTGGGCAACTTAGCACCATCTGGAGTGAGATATCGACGCGACCCATCGACATTTACTCTCTTCATCTCATCGTATAGGAATTTATTGGTTATAGCCATAATGTAATAATACTACGAAAAGTAGAATATTACAACTGGTCTGGGTTATTTCTTCATCGCTTTTTTAGCCATCTGGGCTACTGTTTTTTTATCTTGATCAGCGGTTTTCTCTGTCTTATCGCCTTCAGGATTTTCAGTATGACCCTTGAAGATGACTTTGCCGCCTTTAATATTAGAGATGAGATCCTTGAGAGGAGGAACCTTGATCATATTATAGATGTCTTGTTCATCTAGTATGATATCATAATCTTGGAAATAATCGATCAACTCGCCGATATCGTAGTTGTTAGCATCGATCTCGCCGTCTTGGACTTCTTGCTTTAACTGATTAGTCAGAGCTACGATTTGCGGTGCGATAGAAGCGTCATCATCCAACTCGAAGAGGTACATCGTTATCTCTTCGCTCGGCCGACATTACCGGTTAGTCCTTCAGGAGATTCAGGCTCTTGAGGTTCAGGTGGAGCCGGAGGCATTTCTTCTGCTGAATCCACGTCTTCGATATCATTCATAGCATCTGTCTCGGGCCCCATCATATTGGCATCGAAGTTACCTGCACCTTGACCGGTGATCGTGCCTAGAGCACCCTGTAGTGTAGCCTTTGATTGTTGTAGCGTGGTATTGAGAGCAGACAATGCTTCGGATGCTTGGGTGTTGAACTGACCGCTCTCGTTCACGCCAATCTCAGATTCTATAGAATCGACTAGAGCAGGTAATTCCTTTACCAACATATCATTTACTTCTTCGATCATCTTCTGAAGGGAGTCAACCATGTCTTGTGCAGCCAAGATAACCTGGGACTTTTCTACTTCTTCATTCTCGAATACGATGCGTGTATTCGGTGCATTCTTCAACTGATACTGAAGGGCTTGTTCCATGAATACTAGCTTCATATGTGTTGGATTGCGCTGGTTCTTATGGAAATCAGGAGAATGCCTAGACTCATTGATAAGTCTGCGTACTCTTTGAAGCATATTCTGGGTCTGTGCTTTGTTCAATCCTGATGGATCGAAGTTATACCCAAAAGATTCTTTCAATGCTTTCTTTGCGGCATTGTTTTTGTCAAAGTCGTTGAGATTCATAACTATTGGCTCTTTCGTATTTCATATTATTTATCAAAAAACTCAAACTCTGGACTTTTTGAACCGAGCAAACTCATTAGATTGAATGTTTCTAGACTTATTTAGATGCTTGGTGATCTCGTCTATGATCAGCCTTCTCTTATATACATCTTCTTGTATCTTTATCATGTAAGTTAGTTTAGCATTGGATTCTGCTGCACGTTTCAATATATTACGATGAACTGTTAGGTCGAACTCTATGCTAGAAAGTTTCAAATCTAGTTCTGCGATCCGTTGTGCTTCTTTATATTTTCTAGCATTATGTAAGGTGCACCAGATAACAGCGTTCTTGAGTTGAACAAACTCCAGTGATGGTTCGATGGATCCGTGCGTTACTTTGTAACATCCAGTGTCTAAAGGAATGATTCGATATTTACCGAACAAGGAATAGCGATTATGTTTATCTTTGGTTATAAGTACATCCTGGATCTCAGACTTGAGACCAGTCTCAAAAAACTTGTCTAAACTATAACCGCTTCGCATGGTGTTACTTCTCGCTAAACAATGTTAGTGACGAAAATGTCATGAAGACACCGATTAGATTACGCACAGTAATCTCTATCTCTCCCGTATCTGTATCAACCATGACCTTCGCATCTGCATCTTTTCCGAATTCTGCTAGGAGCTCGTCCATTAAATGGTCGCAAGTCTCTTCTACCAGTTCGGTACCTACAAATTTCTCCATCACTCGCTTGACCCGTTGTTCTAGAACATCGTCCCGCATCATGAAATCAAGATTATCAACTTTGGTGACTTCTATCATGTGTTTTCCTTTTAGTATATTTAATGCTATACTAGCTTGAAATATATATTTCTTAGTTCGCTTGAGATGTCTAAGAATGCTGGAATTTTATCTATCTGATCTTTACACAGTATCATGGGAACGCCTTCACAGTCACTATAAAGAGAACCTAATTCTGTGATGCCGTTCTCAAAGACGCTTGAATGCTGAACATCAAATTCAAATCTCCAATAGTATCGTATCCTATCTTCTTCGCTAGAATATAGAAAACCAAATTCATTTAATTCTTCTTCAGAGAGATCATGTTTCATTGGAGATTTTATGACTTCTGGCTGACTACGCATCGATATAACTTGCAATAGAGTATCAAAGTTGCATTGTGTGTTGCGTTTATATAGCCATTGATCAATATCAGTCTGTGTATCCTGATTAGGTCTGGACCTATTCATCACACCCGTCTGAGTGATATCAAATAAGGTGTAAGCGGCGATCCTATGTGACATAGTAGTATTTAGATAAAGGGAAACCCGGGAATAATAAATCCCCGGGTTTCTAACTTAGATACTAGATTAAATCTTAGTTGTCTGAGCTTGCTACGAAAGTTGCACCGAGTGCGCCAGTTGTAGTGTTAGCTACTGATGCTGCAGTGAGTGCTGCGTTGATTGCTGCTACTACGTTGCTGCCTGAACCGTTTGGACCGCTGTTGTCAACATACCAAGCACCTGCTGGATATACTGCGTATGCAAAAGTGTCAGTTGAAGCTGAAGTGTACTGATAGATGTAGATGGTTGCGAGTTGCTGAATAGTTTCGACCATTACATTGATCTGAGTAGTGCTGAAGTTAGTGCCTGAAGCTGCTGAAGTAGTGAAATAGTCGAGCTTTGGGCCTTGTGGTTGAACTGCTACGCCTGAAACAACTGCGTTAAGACCGTTGTTAGTGTAGGATGGTGAGTCCATGTGCATGACTGGTTGATAGTCACCATTTACCTTTGTAAACTGAGCCATTGTGTATTTTCCTTTTGTAATGTGAGATCAAAGTCTCATAAAAGTATTTATGCCTAGGCTAAAAAAATCAGGTTTGGGCTATGTTTATTTAGGTTTAGCACCAGCGTAAGTTTTGATCAAGTTGGTTATCAATTCAGACCCGGCTGTTGGATCTTTCTTATACAACACGGCGATATCAGATAAAATTTGTTGCGGGGTTTTGGGTTCGCTACTAGAAGCAGATGGGGGAGTAGATGCAGGAGGAGAAGTATCTTTTGGTGCATCTTGTTGTGGCTGAGCTTGTGTTTGAGCCTGTGTTGTAGTTTTACCCTTATTAGCTTTAGCTGCAGCATATGAAAACTGAGCAAGTTGTTTCAATGCCTTTTTACCACCGTCACGACGATAAGAATTTTCAACGGCACTGATCAATGCATTTAATTGAGGTTCACGCTGACCCCAATTGCTAATATTCAAATAACCATTCAACCAATCTCTGATATATTCACTAATGGATTCAGGCTGTGCATCTGCTTCATCCATAATACTTTCAAAGATATTATTGAGTTTTCCATAATCAGTTAGCTTGAGATAATAGTTCTGTCCTTCTTTAAGAACATTGTATCCTAAATCACTCCAAGTAAGATTTACTGCTTCTAGTAAAGCATCACAGCAACGTATTCTCCAGGATTCAGATAAGCTTTTACCTGATCTCTCATATAGATGGTTATTTTCATGTTCAGCGATATACATCACAAGATCACGGGTTATTGTTATCTTGTTTTCTGATAGATTGATAGCTGATGCTGCTGAAGACATATAATCATGTAGAGCCTGTTCGGAAATAGATTTAAGATTTGTTACACCAGGCTTATAGGATTTTTTGGGATGTTGCATTGCTGCTTTAGCTGATCCTTTAACCTTATCAAATCCTTTTTTCAACATATTCCCTAAATTTGTACCTGTTTTTCCATTAGTAGCAGCCTGGGCAGGATTTTTGGGATAAGGTACAGTTATGTTTTGTGATTTTTTTAGATTAGGATTTCCAGATGATGCAGGTGCCTGGCTATAGTTAGCAGGAGCAACATTGGGATTTTTAGCGACGGGAGAAGGTCTGGCAGTAGTAATACCACCTTTAGTAATATCAGCGGGGCCTCTATAATTTGCTGCAGGAGCAGCAGCAGCAGGAGCAGCAGCAGGAGCAGCAGCAGCAGGAGCAGCAGCAGGAGCTTTAGGTGCAGTAGCCGGACCACTCTGTATCTTAGGATTGACTAATCCGCTCTTGATCGCATTATCAAGTGAAGTAACAGCGTTCTTCACAAAATTACTTATAAAATAATCCTGTTCATATTGGCTGGTAAATCCTTTGCCAGTAAACATACTCTTGACTAAAGCAGATCCGGTATCACCGATAAAGTCGCTAAGAGCTTCATTTACCTGATTATCAGGATTATTCTTAAACTCATTAATTTTCATTTTTCTTCCTGATACTCTTCACAAATTTACTCTGGTCTTTTCCCTTGATCGCACCCAAGAGCTTCCTCTCTAGTACTTCGGCTTTCTCAGCAGGATAATGCTTCTGCATCAACTCTATTAGATTTATCGCACTTGCTATGACATTTGAGGCCCGCGACTCAATGATATGATTGATATCACGGTTGTCGCCGATAGACTGCAATTCCTCTAAGAGGCTTCTTGTTTTCTTCTGCATGAGTAAGGATCCCAGTGATACTATTTATTCTAAAGTATCAAAATCATTTCTTAAGTGAGTTAAGCAATGCCTTTAGTTTAGCACTCTGTACATCTACGACTACTTTTTTCTCATCGGTTTCAACTGGTTCTGTGCTTGCTGATCCTACCTGACTTGTGGTCTTGATCTTGCTCATAATAGCACTGGGTGTTTGTTGCTTATTCTCTTGTTCTGGATCCTCGTCAGTGATACGCATAGTTTCGATGCTGTATTCGAGATCGATCTTCTGACCAACACCAGTAGAACTACGAGATTTCATGCACTGAATTTGATATTTGCCGCGCTCTCTCATGCTCCTGCTCGTGAAGATACCGAACACATAGTCAGCAGTATTGATCTTGGAGATACCACCTGCGATATGACTATGATCAAATTCGATCTCTTCTACTGCGCTACGATTTAACTGAGACGCAGTGATCATAAGCACACCTAATTCTTTAGCCAGATTTCGCAGTTCTTCCGAGACATACTTGTCTTTGATAAACTGATCATTAGGATTGACCTTCACCGACACCGGCATGACGAGATCAAGATAATCCACCATCACGAAATCGATCTTGATTCCAGTCTGGATCTGAACTTCTTTGATATAACTGCGGATGTCATTTACCGTGCTTTGTGCGGGCATACCCTTAACACGATACTGTCCCGATTTCTTGGATGCCATCTTTACTTTTAGTTCAGTCGTATCCATATCCTTTCGAATATCTTTTGTACTCATCTGTGTCAGCATCGCGTCTGTACGAAGCGAAGTGAGTTCTTCCGAGAGTTCTAGTGTGATATAGACACCGCTGAGGCCTTGTTGTAGCCAGTTCAGCGCGATATTCATCATGACGAGAGATTTGCCAGAACCAGAACCACCCGCGAAGATATTCAGTTCCCCTCTGCTCATGCCACCATACATGATCCGATCCAGCTGGGGCCAACCTGTGCTTACTTGTCCGCCCGCATTAAAGTATTTGTTCAGACGAGCCTTAGGATCAGCAAAGTAGTCAGTACCCATGTCACGTTGCAGGCTGATCTGAACCGCATCTTTGATGAGTTTCTCAACAGGGTCGAACTCACCTTTTTCAAGCAGGTCTGCCGCTTTCATGATCGCTCGTTCGAGTTCTTGCCTCTTAGTAAAGCTTTCGAACTCTTCTAGAAACCATTCATAATGCCCGTCAGTGAGTTCTTCGATGGGAAGGATATCCTCCCCAGTAACTGCTTTGATCTGAGTAGGATCCGGCATGATCGCATATTTCTGCGTATGCTGCACGATCAACTCTGCTACAGGTCGCAGGGTGCGATCAAAGTTCTCAACATTCACGATATTCATGACGCGAGTATATAACTCAGCGTTCGTAACCATCATCCTAAGAAAGAGTTCTTGTATGTCCCTGTTATAGTCTTTTATCAATTTTCTTCCTCATCATCTGAATTTTAATTCTACTGTTGGTCGCTGATTGCATTATACTTAGTAGCGTAGGTAGCTTGCCATATTTTACTACAGCATCATTCGCATCTTTGATTCCTGGGCCCCAATCTGGCAGAGAGACCTGAAACCCTAGTTCCAATGCCCGTTCTATAATGCCTAATCCTGTCTTATCCATATCAGGAACAATGATGATGGGGCGATTTAGATTCCTCAGAATATCGGCTTGACCATCACTGATAGTATCATGCGTGAGCGCACATCCATTCAAAGACAACGCATCGAATATACCTTCGAATACGAGACACTGCTGCCATTCTGGTCGCTGAAGATCATATCCAAATATAAAGCCTTCTTGTTGTTCTTTGATATATTTCGGAATACGATTGTCTAGATATCTGCTGATATGTCCTACAACTTTATTCTCATATGTATATGGAATCACGATCCTGTTAGCATTCCTACCAGTATCATTAGGTGTTATCATGAATGGATAGTCATAGATTCCTATCCTGCGGTTATGAAGATAATCTACATATCGTTTGTGCTGTGGATTATCTGGACAGATGAGTTCTAGATTATCAGGTAGGCTTACTTCTTTGAACTTTATCTTCTTGCGCTGTCTCCTGACAGTAACGACATCTAGTAAATCTTTATTCTGTAGGCTATGCAGATTCCATTTGCTTATCTCATGATCATCTATTCCACACCAGCCCAATAGCTTTCTAGTATTAGAAGAGATAGATTTTCCTAATGTAAACCCACACTTAAACCCGCAGTTAAAGCAGTGATAGGAGAAATTGACACCTTCGACTTTGATTCCACCGCGCATCCTCTTGTCGGGACGATGGCCCATATTATGGCAGCACGGAGCATTGAAGCTTATCCAGCCGCTGGATGTAGATTTCTTCTTTCCTGGTATGATTGTCAGGATATCAAACATTACTCATTATAACAATATATGCTAGTTGAAGCAAGAGATAAGGACATTTACCTTGATAAAATATTTGCCACTGCACCTGCAGTGCTGTTGAACTCTAGTCGAACAAAGGGATGGAAGCCTTCTACAGTATAACCCACTGTTGAGGATACGTTGTCGTATGTATTTTCGAGAATAGGATACCAATCCACATCAGGCTGCACTGAACCTACTACAGCAACATTACCTGAATATTCTAGTAGTGATGCTTGTATCGTTAGAACAGGATTGCTGTTGGTATTGATGACGCTGCTATAGTACAGGAATCCGTTAGCAGGAGAATAATCAGTGAAGGTATTGGGGAAAGCCTGACCAGTGGGAATAGTGACGTTTGCTGACGGAACAAAAGATGGTAAGACAGAGTTGACGATGTTCATATCACCACGAGCACCTGCATTCTGATCCACGAATACAGGATAGTTAAATGTTCCTACAGGAATCTCTAGAGAATAGTATGCTTTCTGCGGTTCGATGCCTTCTATCTCTGCTGCAGTTAGATCCAGAGTAGCGATTCCTGTCAATGGATACCTCAGATTAAGGTATGTAGATAGGAGGACTTCCTTGCCATCGTAACTTATGATCCTGCAAGTGATCTGTGCATCTGTGATATCTACTGGTTTCTGTTCCTGATTGAGAAACTGGAACTGGATCTGGTTATCAACACCTTTGTTGAGTACTAATTGTCTAGCGTATTGTGGCATATAGATCCTCGCAGAATAGCCTGTTTGAAGGACAACATACTGCCGTTGGAAATAATAAAATACGGAAGTGCTGTAAGACATATGTTATTCCTATCGTTATATATTTAGTCTTAAAAATATGAAAATATTAAGTTTACCATTCCTAGAGTAAATATATGAAAGACTATGGACACAAACGATTTTTTCAAACGACTGACTGAAGCGCACCCGTTTATCTCGGTGGTATCCTATGCCAGCCAAGATTACGTAGGTATTATCCAAAATAGGGATGATATGGTAACTACTTTATATGACTACGGTGCGATAGTTCCTGTAGAGTTAAAGACAAGATTTCTAGAACTAGGTGATATCTGGTGGTGGGAATCCAATAGAACTATTCCTATCAATCTGTTCCTAAAAACTGAATGGGGTATATTCAGACCTTATATTCGCACATTCAACAACAAGAGCCTGCAGATATTACACGGACCTATCGTCAGCATGTCCGATTTCACTAAAAAGAGATCAAAGCGCCGCAGTATAACTCTAGTGAAGAAATTGCCTTAGGGCCACATCTCGTCATCGTCAAGCATCTCGTCCCGCTCTTGTTTGGTCATTTTATTCGTAAAGATCATCCAAACAGTAACAGCAATAACCGCATCGATGAGTAGGAATAACCAGATCGCATTCATCATTTTCTAGAAATCCTCTTGAGTTCTTTCTTGCGCTTATCCTTAGCCATCTTTAATGTAAGATCACCCACCCTAGCGTCGAACGTGATGCCAACTAGATGATCATATTCATGCAGAAAGATACGAGCGCGGAGGCCGATAAGATTTTCTTCAACATTTTCACCAGTAACAGTCTGATATTTGACCGTCGCTGCCGCCGGACGCTTGACCTTCATCCATAGATCAGGGAAGCTGAGGCATCCTTCTACATCTAAGGCGCGTTCTTCTGATAGCGAGACTAACATAGGATTAATACATGCAGTATAATTCTCCGGGACTCCCATCAGAAAGATACGCTTTAGCACGCCACATTGCGGGGCGGCGAGCCCTACGCCACCGTTAGCAGCGAGGATATCCAGCATATCCTTGATGAGTTCTGCAGGGTCACCGTCAACCTCGAAGTCCCACGGAGTAGAGGTTTCAGTTAGTCTGGGGTCATTCTCTTTAAGTAGTTCAAGCATGAGTGATATCTTCCGATCTATAGCTATACCAGACTGTCTCGTCTGGTGTTTGAATGGAGAACGATTGTTGACCTAATACAGTTAGCAGTGTATTGCCCAATGCAGTAGCATGAGCCATGATTAGGTCTTGGCTTTTCGGGAATCGGGGATAGTTTATCAAACCGACAATCACGCCGTCTTCTTCGCCGCCGCGATAGACATATCTAGTCTGTGTAACAGTGACGCAGTAACTGGCAGTATCACAATATTCTCTAGCACAATTCACTGCTTTATTATAATCACCTGCGATAAAAATGCTCACCGGAAAGGATTTTGCACGTTCAATTCTAGGCTTCATTGTTCAACTCTCCAATGTTTGTGACAATCTAAACAACGATATTCAATCCAATAACTATCTGCAGATGGATCATAGTTTCCAGTATTTGACTTATGCTCTTTCATCACATTTGGATGACTGCAGATTTGTTGTAGTTCAAATAGCTGCTCATTCCACTTAGTGCGTTTGGATTGGATGCTCGCAAACTTTCGCCGGACCTGTTTAGGTGTCATATCGTTCTTCATGGCGTTTCTTTCAATAAATTCATGTGTACCACTACAAGATGGCTATAACTAATTGCATGGCTACGTTTATAGGCATATCCAGTTGGATCCCGATCCCATACAGTCTCATTGATTTTTTTCCAACTCTTACCGATGAGATGCTTCTTTGCTGGTCGGATCACTGCTAGAAACATTGCTAGTCTAGGAATCGAATTGATCGGTTCCGGCATCTTCTGAATAGAGTTGAAATGATTGCCCAAATGAATGAGTTTTTCAACAAACTTCTTATCATTGAGACGATCCCAATCAGGTTCCTGCATCAATCGTAACAAATGCTCTTCATCTCGTACCTGATTGTATATATGCACATTTAGAATATCAAGCTTGAAGTATCCTCGCTTATCAGCATCTGCATAGTCGAGTGCTGACATCGCATTGACGGGATCATAGGGAACGTCAGTGATATAGATTCCAGAAGGATGTTTGCGAATAGGATTTACTCGTCGCATCGCCGCAGGAATGTGCTTGATCAGTGACAGAACGCTGTCACGATCACCTACGTCGATATCAACATCCGAATCAATCTTCATTTAGAGACCAGCTTTGAGCAACCGCATATAGGCTCGCTGAACGACGATGGCCTGGCGCTCTGCATCTTCCACTGCCTTGTGCGTCGTGACATGTCCGCCGTCTTTCAGGCTCACACCAGTAACATCATACAGAGTTCTCGTGTCTCGCACGTTCCAGAATGACCAGGGGATACGCATATCCAACTGACGGAAAGCATTCTCTGCGATATTGATATCAAAGATCGCACCGTGCGACCAGACTGCCTTGCGATTCCAGCAGAACTGATAGAGCTTCTCCATGCACTCCTTGAAGGGGATGCGATCCCGATCACCCATAGCTTCTTCGATAGCTTCGGGGCTCTGTTCGCTCCACCACCGGAGCGTGTCATCGCTGATAGTGCGATTGTAGTCATCTGTCTGTTCGTCCACAGTAGGGCGGAGTTCGAGGCGTTCGACAACTCCTTGACCCTTTGGATCAAACAGAACAGCACCGATAGTCAGAATAACTGTATCCGGCGCTGTGTTTAGCGTTTCCATATCGATCATTACGTGCATTTGTTCATTTCCACTTCAATAAAAATAAGAGATGTTTCTGTTGGTCAACTACTTCGAACTTGTCTGTTATGTTGCCTTCGATTATTATCATCTTGATACCATATGTATTCGTGATATATTCTTCGAAAGCAAATGCATCGAACTCTTTCTGTGTCTCCATGAACTCTTTGCGTATCTCTTTGAGGGTTTGCCAATAGTCCCAACGCTTCTTGCGAAACGTGATATCAGGATCATCCGGATTGTAGTCTTCGAACTCTTTAGAAACTTTTACCATTGTGTGATTGTATCAGCATGTTTAGCAGGAGTCAAGCGTTTATTCACATAACTTCCAAAAAACATAGACTTTTTCATCCATGATGATGTATGAAGATGCTTTGAACCACGGTCCATTGAGTTTGGGTTCACCGTAGGTTTCTCTGCACCATTTTTCCATCTCGGATACCTTTCCCCTAGTACTGTCAGGAGGATGCAACCTGAGAAAGGTTCGGTCTACCCACTCACCGTTTTCCCATAATTTTTTCTTTATCTTGTGAAAGGTGTTAGGGACAACTTCTGTTGTTTCTATTTCGTACATCTAGGACCACCTCAATGTGCATAAGATATAATCTTTTTCATATCTAAACTTTATTCTGACTGCTCGGTTCACGAGATCAAAATACCATCTACAATGTCGCTCGCAGTTGTCTATATGCTCGTATAACCAGAGTATAACCTGTTCATAATCCGGAACAGCATTAGTCGCTTCATATTTGCACGGTATGCTTATCTCATGCCACTTAGGATTGGTATCTTCCCACCCACGCTTACCATTGTAGTGATTATATACCATCAATACCCTGCAGCAGACAACAACTCTTTGACTTGCGTGACAACGGATGAATGTCGCTTGAACCGAACAGCCCATTTCTCAGGACTGATATAATCGATGATCATCCGTTGCTGGGATTCATCCAAACTTTCGATGAACTCGATTCCGCTCTCGCACTGATACAGCATCCACGGACTGATCTTTCCACCAGTGATCATGTAGCAGAGACGATTTCGATTAGCATATCTCAGGCAATCCTTGCTCTGAAGGCCCGATTCCTTTGCTAGTTCGATAGTGATCTCAATACTACGGGCAATCGCATCTAGAGGATCTTCATCTCGCAGATATTCGACTAGGAACTTCGTATAGTTCTCATCGCTGCACCATTTGTCGATCTTTATATTATTCTTTAGCAACCAATCAGCATATCTACTGACATTCAGGCACTTGACATTGACACAATAATGTCCAAACTTGATGAACGCGATATAATATGCGCTCTTTATGAAGTCTAGGTACGTGCGTTGCTTCTTCGCAGAAGTGTTCTTCGTATAAAAACTGAGCCAGGATTGAAAGCCGATGCGATTCCCTGGCATATCTTTATCCTGCCAGCGGCGTTTGTTCTCGCAAAGATGTTTCATCATGGTTTGCTCACGCTGAAACGATCTGTTGCAGAAATCGCAACTGAACTCTGATTTAGTTTCCGCAGGCTTCTTTGTAAGTTTCAATGTCTTCATCTGTCGTTAAAACGCTCAATAACTCTATCTCATCGTATTTAAGAGAGGGAAACTCACTCGCAAGATACATCCTGCGACGATGGTTATTCACATACTCTTCGCTCATTTCAGAGAGTTCATCGTCCCTCTTGCTGGGATATATTTTCTTGAAATATTCTTTGATGTCTTTCTGCTTCGGACTCTCACGCAGCCTAGTGACACGATCCTTGATCTGAGGAATCCACTGATGAAACTGCTTACCGATTCCTGGACTCGCAGCACACAACATCAACCATTGTAGTTTGGGATGCTTGCCCACATTCTCGTTGAACATATATTTGTTGGCATGATAATCGGTGCTCTGTAGATAGTAAGTCTGTATGTCCTTGCTGCCCTTGATGGCGCTGATCCAATGCAGCATCATGAACGGAACAAACTTCTTCTGTTGTTCAGGAGATAGACGATCATAATATGCGTAGTCTTTCCTGTCGATAGCCGTTAGGGCATCGAACAAGTCAAAATCTTGCTTGTCTATCTGTTCATCTGCTGCCAGTTTAGCCTTAGCCATTATGACCGCAGCGATTCCAGAGAGATAATATGTTCTACAGCCTTGCCCAATTCTTCACCGTGATTTACGATGGTCAATGACGGACCGTCACCGTCTCGGTCACGGGTATATTTGGCGTGTTCGATGACCCAACCCCCTGAAGCGGGATAGATCGTGAAATTTATGCTGGATCGGGCACTCATGTTACGTTCGAGACTAACCACCGGGCTAGTTTTTGTCTTATTACGGCTATTCGACCAAGCTTTTCTGCATTGCCGTTCAAACCAACGATCAAACCAATTCATCTTCTTTTCCTCTGTATCTTTTTCATACGCAGCAACCTCTGCTTCATAATAAGACATTATATCAGTCCTCTTCCATGATGTAAAGAGCAGCCTCAAAGCCCTTGGTATCAGTATCGATCTTATCAACATCCATCACTAAATCTTCACCATTATAGCGAAGACCAGTCACGAGTTCCCATCCAGCAACTTCAGTGAGCATGAGAGTTAGGCGGCTCGCTTCAAATGCGTGTGATTCCACTTCAAATGTGTAGAAGAGACCCTTCTCGAAACTTTGAGCCACAACGTACGGTTCTTCGATTTCTAGGATATCTTCTGGATCAACGAACTCACATTCGATCTTGGTTCCCACCTTGAGAAGGCTGCTATAATCCACATGGTCCAGTATCACGACGCCGTCTTCATCAGTGACTGTGATGAAGGTATGATCAGGCTCTGTGCCAAACCCATGAGCGACATCATCACACTCGCTCCACTCACCAGGAGGAAACGGCTGGAACTGATCGGGAACTGCAGTTACTTGATCCCAGTCGCAAGCGAAATCTTCGATGCTGATATCACCGGATTCGAAATAATCATAGACCTCGCGGGATACTCGTCCGATAACGATCTCACCGCCGCGTCCATTGATCTCAATCTTGTACTTCTTCATCCACTTTCTCCTTCACGTCATCAATCGTAAAAACTAAATCACTATCTGGAAATAGAGTCCTGACAACTCCCATAATATCATATTCCGAGTTGATATATTGAAACTTCTCAAGCTTTTCGATAGTACTCATCGGTTGATCTCTCTTTCTATATTAAAATGCGAGGCTATAATCTACAACTTCACAGTTGCGGCTGATCTCTTTAACGAAATAGATACATCTGGGTTTGGGACCATCATCGATGGGAACACATAGAAACTGTCCGTTTCTCAGGCGAGGAGCATACCAAGTGATATCAGGATAGATGTCTAGTATCTCTATCGGCAGGAACGTAGGAGAATGAGAAGTCAGGGGATTGAACTGAAATGCATGGAACCCACGATCATTCAAGCTGGATAGCGGAAGCGTTTCTAGATCACCGTGTTCCTGTTCTCCGATCAACACCTGCCAATCTACTGGCATCTTGATGTTCTTATCTCCGATCTTTAGAACGAGTGCTGGTGAGTTGAATGATTCCAAAAAGATCAGAGGAATATAGTGATAATCCACATTAGACGGGACAGAGTTGTCCAGAATAGCGAACCGCAGATCATCTATCTCATCTGGTAGATACTCTAGGTTATAAGATTGATTGGTGTCAAGATTTAGTATTCTCATGTTCTTACTATAGCATTCCTGTGAGTTATAGTCAACCTATTAGTAATCCAATTTCTCTAAAGTGAAGGGATATTTAGCCTCTTTGTAAAAAGCTTTGCGTTGCGTGAGGTGCCGCTTCGCAAATTTACAAGTGCTGGTCATATCCCAGATCATGACATGTTCTTTATCTTCAGCCTTACGAATTCCGCGACCGATGGACTGAATGACGCGAACAAATGACTTGCCAGGTTCAATAAGGACCAGATTAAAAATCCGTGGAATATTAATACCAACAGCAGCCACCCCATACGTCGCCACGATAATTTTGTCATTGCTTGTAGCAACTTCATCATATTCTTCTTTCCTTTCTGTCAATTTAGTACCACCACTAACAAATACGGCATTGGGAAGACGACTGACCAGCTCTTTTCCAGCATTGACGCGATCAACTAGAATAAGCGTATTACCGGTCTCTGCGATTTTAGTGATTAGTTCTCCCAGTTTATCCAATCTCTTTTCATTCTCAAGCAGATGCTTTAGTTCGCTCTGATAGTTAGTAAATTCTACATTGTCCTTCATCTGAATAATATTCACATGACAGTTCGCGAGAACACCACGATCCTGTAGTTCGCTGGCAGATAACTTACCAGTCACCGGACCCAGTGATACTAGAAGGGAAATGCGGTCCATATCAGCCTTAGGTATCGTTCCTGTCAAGCCCCATCGAATAGGAACATTGCAAAGGATACCAGTCAGCAGCGTCTTTAGCACATCAGCCTTGGCCATATGCACCTCATCAACGATCACACACCCCACACCATCAAAGAATGCCAGAGCTACTTCAGGATCTACTTCTTCTTTGGCACCCTTCAGCAGATTATTTAGAGATTGCCATGTGCAGATGGTGTGTGTCTTACCGTATTCCTTGCGAGGACCGAAATAGACTCCAACATCAAGACCTAGATTGCGATAATCTGCTTCTGTCTGTTCTACTAGAGATGTGTTAGGAACGATGACGAGCGAACGACCGTATGGTTCAGCACATAGAGACAGTGCAGCAGTCATGAGCGTCTTACCGGCGCCAGTTGCTACTTCTTGCAGTGACTGCGGATTCTTCAGAAAGTTATTGACGATCTCAATCTGATAGTCGCGTAGCACAACCGGCTGGCCCTCGCGTTCATGACCTTTGGGCCAGCAGATGTGAGAGAAGGTATTCGCATTCACTTCATCGAATGTGAGTTCAGGATGGGGTTCGCGTTTATCGACAAGTTCGATATCATATCCAGCATCATACAGATAGGGAATAATATCTTCTAGCAGATTGACATAGGTGCTGCCAGCAAGCGAGAAATAACTGATCTTGCCGTTCCATCTACCGAGCTTGACACTAGGGAGATATCTGGCACCTGGCTTCTCAAACTCGAACCGCTTCATCAATGCCCGGCGAGCATCTAGTTCAAGCCCTTCGATCTTGCAATTGACCTCATCCTTGATTATAATCTTTGCTTCTCTCATCTTACCTCTACTGGGGTTGAATCCTTTAGTATCACGATTTTATTTACACTCGGATGTATAAAGGCGGGCTGGCTATTCTGCTGTATCAATACGACATCGGAATTGACATCATTTATTTCTTCGGTTTTATATATAGAGTTGATGGGGACCGGAGATATTCCGTAGTTTATTAGCGACTTACTTATGTTATTATTTGCAGGATTATATCGCATTCCCCGGCCGACAATACCATGAGTGCATCCAATCTCTCGCAACAACTTTGATATCCGACCAACATCTTTCATATCAATGCTGATCACTGGACTTGTAGCAAACAATAGATCAGGATCGTCCTTTATGATGTTCTGATCTACTTTGATACCGTATTTGGATAGTTTATACAATGTGCTCGCATCTATCTTTAATTCGATATCATGAATAAGTTCGTTGATTATCGGATTACATGCTGCTATGAATAGATTATCATTCACGCTGACCAGTGTTGGATCCCAGAACTTCGCTGGTTTATAATAATCTAGTTGTGATAAGATATCAGTTGTATTCTCACAGAAACTGACTGAAGGGAAATATTCTTGCAACCCGCAGGTCGCAATCTTTAGTGCTTCAGTATTGAACTTGCTTTTATAGATACGATCTTCTTTGTGCCAATGAAAGGTATTGTTCTTTACCTCTCGAAACTCATGGATAAACTTCTTGTTGAATGGAACACGGATCGTGATGTTATCGCCTAGAATAGACACGACTGCACCCGTATAGTCAGGTGTGCTTTCGACTACCATAGTCTTCCATGATAGTGAGACGAGATCATCTGCTACCAGATCAGATTTGGTCAGTTGCTTTGTATATTTGATTATCAACCGATCAAACAGATCAGCCTGATTTGATGTTACCCGCTTATTAGTGTGTATCATCATCTGGAGATTGGATATGAACTTATAGTCATACTGGCTCAGGCTTAGCTTGCCCGACAGGAAGAAATGCAATACGTGTTCTTTACAGTCCATTTTATAAGTATATACTAACTACAAAGTATTTCAACAATAAAGGTAAAAAAAGGGGACCGAAGTCCCCTTTTAGTTCGAATATATTCGAGATCATCCACGCTTGAACACAGTATTCTGTGCGAGAACCCGCCAGTTCGTGGGAGACATCTTCACGAGATCAGCGATCTTCAGCGCCATGCGGATAGAGAGTTCGCGAAGCTTGGTCTTGTTCTGTTCCATGAAGTCAAGGACCACAGCACCTTCACCATCGACAAAGTGATAGTCACCGAACAGACCGTTCGCAGCATCACGATGCACTTGACGGATGCGAAGCATCTTATCGCGTTCGCTATCGATGGTGAGATCCAGGAAGTGACAACGAGATTCCAGAGCCTCGAGGTGATCCTGAAGCTTCTTGCTCTTGACGTTCTCAAACTTGAGGTTCGTGATGAAGATAGCAGAACCATTGAAGTTGAAGCTATCAGGAATGCCCTCACGACGCATCAGAGCAGAGTCCGAATTCCAGCAAATCTTGCGGTTCTTGCCAGAGTCCAAAGCAGCCTTCAGAATGTTCAGAGCGAGATCGTCCATGAACACGCTGTCGCAGTCATCGAACACGAGGATGTTCTTCTTGTCAGAATACTTATACAGCTGGGCGTAGAGACCCAGAGCAGTCATCGCACCTTTGACCACGTTATAGCGAATGCGATTGCCGGAGATACGGTCGAACATCGAAGCCTTTTCGAGTTGCTGTTCGACACCATACGACTTACCGACGCCCGGAGGACCAGAGACGATCATAGCACGAACATCACCGTTGATGCAAGCAGCAGACATCTCATCAAGGATCTTGAAGCGAGTAGCGATACGATCCATCGCTTCAGCATCAGTTTCAGTCACCTTCAGCGTGGTCGTCGTAGTCGTCATGGGTTCTCCTTCGAGGAATTCAATATCAGAAATATGATCCACCTTGATCTGGATCTCATCGATTGCGATAGGGAAGTGACCTTCGTTCTTCACAGTCACATAACTGCCCTTCTTGTTGGTCTGAAAGCCCTTGACCAAGCGAAACTGCATATTGCGAACAGGCTGCTTGCGATACTCACCCGACTTGACATTGATCGTAGTCATCGATATCTCTCTGTGCTGTTGTCTATGATTTAATGTAGCAGAACGGGTACCCGATGTCAACCGAAATCGAGCCTAGTGACTAGGTTTATCGCGATTTTCATTCATGGCCTTGCGGGTGCGTTCCCGGGCTACAGCTTCTTCCTCAGGAGTCATCTTCTTGTTCTGTGAGAGGCGCAGATCATGAAGTTCTTCTACGCTCAATCGGGTGAGGACATCAGCAAGCGCATGTTGCAGACGGGCGACTTCACCCGCATATCCTTCAGGCTTATTGACGTTAAGGCTATTGATGCGACCTTCGATAGTAACGATGTGTCGCTGATTTACATTCAGGGTAACGGGAGTGGTGCTCATTTTATTCCTCTGGATTATGCTTTGATGGCGTTAAAAACGGTGTTCTGCAGTTCTGCGGCTTCTTCGTGGGAGAGATAGAAATCCGTGTTAGGGTCCCAATAGGCCCCTTCCTTAGGATCGTAGTAAGCCACCCGGCCATTCGGATAGAAGAAAGGACCTTCGAGACCCTTGCGGGGTTGATAACGAGAGCGGAGTTCTTCGGAGAAACTGAAGGTCTTGTGTGCCATGTCCAACTCCTTGTCATCAGCTTATGTTTTAATATAACAAAACAAAGGACCGATGTCAACCAAAAATAACAATTTAGCCTACGGTGAAATCTTCCATTCCCGCAGTCTTCAGCCGAACGAGATGACCCAGCATGAAGTTCTTTGATTCCAGACCCTTCATGATACCAAGATACTTGTTGCGTATCAGAGCGACCTCATTGATCAATACTTCGAAGTCGATGACCTCTTGTTCGCCATCAACATATTTTTCAGCATCACGAGATGTCAATGCACGAGCATATCCTTCCAGATATTTCTGAAAGTGCTTGCGACGGATCTTCCTCAGTTGGATATTTAGGAAGTTAAGGACAGCCTCAATCTCTTGAAGCTGTCCAAAATATAGTTCGGTAATACCAGGAAGTGCAGCAATGTTCTTCTCTACATTTCCATACACCTTTACCCCAGCTTTAGCACTCGCTATCTGATTTTCATAGTAATCTATGAAGTCAGGCAGTTGGCTTAAGTCTTGAGTAATCCTGCTATACCATTGCATCAGTATTCTTCATCGTCATATAGATCGTGAAAGTCCTCGTCCTCTTCTTCTTCTTGATGAATACCCCAGTCTGGAGTTTCCAGATAATAAGTGAGGGCGCTCTTGATATCGGAATCTAATCGAAAGGTCTGCTTGATTTCAGTAGGTGAATAAGCCTCATCAACGAGATAGTTGACCAGCGTCTCTGCAGCAGAACTCACATCTCCTGTTTCGATGCTAGGCTTTAATACTTTCCAGATTTCGTTGATCAATGCTAAACTCATTGTGCGACTTCCTCCATATCTCTATACTTAAGATACAAAGCATATGCACGATCGGCTAGTTTAGCTGGCCCGCCGTTTTGTTCTACAGCATTATGGTACAACATCAAGGCTGCAGCAATAATGCCGTTATCGGTGTTGAGTAATTCATCATTCATTATGCGACTTCCTCTTCATCAGTTTCAACAACAGATAGATTAGCCTGAGGCTTGTTATTGAATTCCAGCATGACACGGTCAAGACAACCATCATCATTTCGCTCCCATCCTTTGCGGAACTTCTTGATGATAGAACCATCATTGCAAGTATAAACGAGAGAGTTGCCTTCCTTCTTTAGAAGCGTCATGGATTCAAACATGTCGAGAAGACCTGAATAAGGATTCATGCCTGTCTCATACGGAATCTTGACTTGAACCGATTCGAAGGGCTTGCCGTATCGGGTCTTCATGACCTTACAAGCAGCGCGAATACCACGCACTTCGCTGATCTTGTTACCGTCTTCATCTTCCTTAAGCTTTAGCTTACGCATCGCTACAACGATGCTGGATGCATACACGAAGCCTTGACCACCTGAAATCTTGTCGTCAGGGTCAAACATATCCTGAGAAGCATATGTGTGATTAGTCGCGACAAGACCGACATTGTAACTGCCGAACATATTGACGCAGTTACGAACAAGAGCAGTCAGCGCCTTGGGCTTACGACCCATGTCACCCTTCATGTCACCTGCTTCGAACTGATTCACATCAGTAGGAGTCAGCAACATTCCGAGGCTGTCGATAACAAACAATACCTTAGGACGTTCTTCTTCTGCCATGACCTTGTATGACTTCATGAACTCGCTGATAGTCTTGCCGACATCATCGATCATAGCCATATTGAGCTTGAGCAACTTGCTCTCATCAGTAGAAACACCCAGAGCATGAAGCCAAGCCTCATCAAGAGCATTTTCCGTGTCGATCAGAACAACAAAAATACCTTGCTCTTGGGCATTACGTACCAGATTACCGGAGCAGATGAATGACTTTCCTGCGCCTGATTCTCCAGCAAAAACAGTAACCTTCCCGAGAGGAATGCCTTTATTAAAATCACTGCTAATACGATAGTTGAGTGCATAGTTACCTGTACTAATCCAATCTGTTGGGTCATTGAACCCGATACTAAGGCCGTCAATAGCCTTGGTAATATCTTTCCTAAAACGGGCCACGTCAAACGGCTTTGCCATTTATATTCTCTCTTTCATGTATTTCATAATTTTTTCCAATTCTTCAATAGTCATATCTGACTTCAATTTATTTGCTCTCCAAGAAATGACAAATACATTACCCGGCACATACCCTAGTCTAGGAATTACTTTGTCTAATGTAGCTTTGGCAGGATCACGTAAATGTCCGTTGTTTCCTCCCCATGCATAATTCAATTTAATTCCTAATACAGGACAATATTCAGGTTGCTCAATTTCTTCAAACAAAATAGTGAATGGGACGTTTGCTTTTGACGCTGCATTCTTTCTTTGTCTAAATTGAACCGATAATGTATTTTCTAATTCTCGATACTTATCTCGGTCAGATTTGTATAAATCCATTCTTGAACATTCTATGCAAATCCAGGACGAGGTAAATCTTTCTGAAATATGCCCCCTTTTGCAGGGTCTCCCTGTGGTATAAGTCGGCAAACCAGCATCTAGTGCTTTTTTTCTTTCTAGCATTCTAGCCAACTTTTTTCCTTATCTATTGATATGTTTCATCTTATCAGTATAAGATACTTTTTCAAGCATTTCGGGAGATTGCTCGGCGATACGTTCTAGGTCATATTCAGTAGGATAATGACGTAGAATACCCCTAGCACGGTCCCTGACGATGCTGGGAACCCGAGGAGTCTTGCCAGGATCGCAGAGTTCTTCCAAGAGTTTCTTGCTCTGTTTTAATGCACGATATCTCTCATCTGGTAATGTCATGTTTTTTCTCTATGGTTGTGTTTGCATTTGTTCCCGTGCCATCTAGTATGATTATTTTTAGTGCATTCGATTCCGCAATATTCACAAGTTAGTTTGTTCGTTTTTGCGGTCCAATGATTATCACCTGACAACTTTGCTGCTACTTCTGGATTTCGCATAACATTACTGTCCCCTAATGCATAATCATGCTTTTTACCTCTATGAGATGCGCTTATTTTAGCAGCATTTATTGGATTTTTATTAGGATGACTGTCACCTGTTATTGATGGTCTACGTTGTCCTTTTTGCGGATGTTGTTTACCATTTAACTTTGCTGTCCAATGATTTTCTCCTCGTATTGCATTTGCTAGTTTTTTAGCAATATCAGGATTCTTCATGGGATTATTATCACCTATAGATACATATATACCATCACCGTTGTGCTTGTTATAGCTTTTTGGATCATTTTTAGCATCTACATATCTAAGGAATCTGTTTTCTAGTTTTAGAATGGAGTCCGGAGAACCGGTTCGTAGAATCAATCGTTTCCATTCTGATTGATTCTCTATAATCATTGGCTTTACGATCTTACTGGAACAAATATATCCATCATCAGGATGACATCCCGTAGCTGTTCTTGAACCAATATACCACATATTAGTAGGTATATGTATCCATTTATATAAGTAGGCTACGGTAGTCATCCCGATAACTTTATTGCTATGCTTTTTGCTGGCGGGCGCGAATCATCTGCAAGATATCTTGCGCCTTATCACTAGAAGCTGCCTTAGGAACAGCAATCGAAGACGACGCTTCGAACGGGGCAGAGTCCTCATCTTCAACGATAGGAGGTGCAACTGCGGGCTGTTGGCTTTCAACGCCAGCAGATTGTTTATTCGCAGTTGCACCAGCGGGAGCTTCAAGTCCAAACGGACGATAGTAAGCACCCCACTTGTCGTTGTCATAAGGACGACCATCGACAGAGGCCTCGAACATTTCCTTGATGATGCGGATTTCAGCCTCAGAAGGCTTCTTGGGCAAGAAGTCTGCGAGATTGAAGAGACCGTGTGCATCGATAGCAGCTTGTTCGACTTCAG
>Ga0007809_10000006_pt1 | contig 82169 bp, 121 predicted proteins | sample CryBogCBE02Aug07_FD_60383 | JGI IMG/M metagenome (GOLD analysis project Ga0007809, IMG submission 60383) | Freshwater microbial communities from Crystal Bog, Wisconsin, USA - CBE02Aug07 | ecosystem: Environmental > Aquatic > Freshwater > Lake | place: Crystal Bog, Wisconsin, USA | collected...
CGTTCCTTATCTCCACTTCCCACTGGTGTGCTGTCGCTGCGGCACCTTGTGGCCCGAATGGGCTCCGATGGTGCCAGATGAAGAGTGGCAAAGAGTTGTGCCTAGGTTGTATTGGCGCGGACTTTTGTGCGCCGATTGCTGGGCACACATATCGCAGCTCGTCGATACCGCCGAGAGGCGTTCTGAACATGAACGGGCAAAACTTGAGATAAAGTAGATCTGTCACCGGTCCATCTTGGACCCTTGTTCCCTGCTAAACACCGGGCGCTGGCACCATGCCACGCGCCCGTTTTACTTTGCGGCATAGGTCCAAAATGTTGCCTACAAATTGTCCATATGCTTATTAATGATGCTATAATAAGCATATGAGCATCGACGATCTAGGGGATCTTGCAATCATCGTCAAAGGGCGCGTATGGGGAATCGACCTCGGCACCCCTCGAATCTATTTCCAGTCAGCCAAGCACCGGAAAGTCTTCATCGCGTTTGGCGAGTACGACGGAGAAACGCTTGGCTCACCCTCACTGAACGCGTTCATTGAGCCATGCGGGCAGGCTCCCAAATGGTACGAATCGCAGAAGGCGATCGAGATTCGCAATCACCAACAAGAACTCTGCGCAGTGCTCGCCGCATGCAAATCGACGACTCCAATTGAAAGCGCTGAGGCGCTGATGGACCTCGATTTCTTTGAAGTGAAGCCAAAGACCATCCAGTCCGCCATCGCGCAGATCGAGTCAGGAAACATCGAAGAAGCCATATCGACGCTTGGAGCGCAGGCGGCAGCCTAGAACAAGATTGCCCAGGCGAGGCGGCAACCTCCCTGGGCTGAGCCAACGGAACAGACCCAATGACTACTACAATTATCCTCACAAACGGCGGTGCACGATGAAATACACATGCACCCACGCCTGCGGGCACACGGGCACCATTCGGCTTTCCGGGCCGACGAAAAGCAGGAAATCGCTTCAGTCCTGGTACGAGTCCAAGGACTGCGAGGAATGCCGCAAACAGAAAAGAGAACAGGTGCGCGAGCAGCTTCTAGCCGAAGCTCAGCAGTACGCGTCACTCTGCGGGTTCCCGGCGCTTTCGGGCTCAGAGAGGCAAATTGCTTGGGCCGAAACCATACGCTATGAGTTTTGCTGCGTGGATTACAGGCTCCAGCAGACCCAGGGCCAGCGCATAGACATCCCCGATCTTGCTTACGACCGCCTATTCAGATCGCCAATGGGGGCTTTGCGCCAAGGGCTGCTTCATCAACTGAAAAAGGTTCGTTGTTTGCCCGAAGAGGAGGTCGAGGCGATCTACGTTCAGACCGTGGACGTCGACAACGAGGTTCTTTCGCAATCGCTACTGAACCGAACCGAGGCTAAGTGGTGGATCGACAACCGCGACAATCTCACCTATCTCGCAGGTGAGGCGGCAATGGATACTCTGCAGATCGCCTACACCGCCATCCAGGAAGGGCGAGATTGGCGCGAAGCAATCCTGGAAAAGTCTGACGAAGTCGCGCAGGCCCGAGAACTCGCTGAGGAAGCCGCTGAAACCCTGATCGCCGAAGGGGAAAGCGTGACTAAGGGCGCAACTCCGGTTGAGATCGTGTTGAGCGAAACTCACCGGATGGTGTACGTCCAATACCCACGCAAAGACGATGACCTATACCCCATTGTCAAGGGTCAAGGAACGTACGGGCCGAACGGATGGGCGATTCCGGCGAACCCGTTCCAAACGCTCGATGACATCGTTGCAGAATTTGCAACCAGGCTAATCGGCGCTGGATTCAGAGTTCTTCTGCCCTCACAAAAGACCCTCGCGATGGTAAAGGACGCGTCCTTTACGTGGCATCCAAATCGCTGGTGCATCCTGAAAGATGGATTGTTCATTGTTCAGTGGCGCGGAACGCACGACGCGCTATACAACGGGCTGAAGCGCTGCGGGGGACGGTGGGAGTCCGGGTGCATGCGCGTACCGGTCAAAGCCTGGGAAATCGTTGAGGGACTCTGCGACGCTCACAAAGTCACCCTTTCGAAAAATGCGAGCGAGTACATCGAGGCTCAGAAGGCAAAGTATTCCGGCGCATACCTTGTGGATCCCGCACAAGCCCCGCAAGAGCCAGCACCCAACTCTTTTGACCCTGCATCAGCAGCGCCGGATCCTGCTCTGAGGGACGACGATGAAGATTAGCGAGGTGCCAAGCGCTGGGGTTGCCTGCGCTTACCGAAACCTCCGTTTAGCTCTGAGCGAGCTAAACGGAGGTTCAATCGACTCGTTTCGCCTGACGCGAGACGGCAGACTGTCCTGCATGTGCGAGGTTGCACTCACGAGAGCGCAGCTCATCATCGTGCTGGGGCGCAGCTCCATTGGCATCTCCAGGACCGCCGAAATTCTTAGGCATCTGCCGTCAGGAGTGATTTGCGTAAGGCTGTGGAGTCTGTCGCAGACGTTTCGGTTCTTCTCAACGTGCCAGCGTGGCTTGTCGAGCTACCTAGGGCAGCGCCGTACCTTGCAGGTGCCGGACACCATTCACTGCGGAATCGGCTGCAGATTGCCACTCAGACCCCTGACGACAGCGAAGCCCAGGCGCTTGAACCCTGACCGTGTGCACCATTCGGAGGCCCTCCTAGATGATCCTGAGGACTGAGCCAATGAAACAGCAGCTCGCGGCAGTGCAGAAGCTGAAGCCGTTCAAGGTGGGCGCTTTGTTCATGGACATGGGCACAGGGAAATCGCTTGCGGCGATCATGCTCGCGCTCTCAAGGCGAAAGGTGAGGCGCGTTGTGTGGTTTTGCCCCATCACACTCAAACCCACCATCGAAGTGGAGATCGAAAAGCACGTCGAAGACGCATCCGTGTACGTCTTCGATGACTCAACGTCGTCGACCCACATTCCGAATGCCTATTGGTACGTGGTTGGCATCGAGTCGATGAGCAGTAGCGACCGTGTCCGGCTCGCAGTGAAGAAACTGATCGATCCGCACACCATGGTGATCCTAGACGAGTCGGGCTACTGCGCCAACCACAAAGCTGAGCGCACGCGGTGGATTACGGGACTCTCAAGGCCAGCACTGTACCGCCTGATGCTCACAGGCACACCCATTCAAAAGGGCATACAGGATCTGTTCAGCCAAATGTTCTTTCTCGACGAAAGGATCCTCGGCTACAAAAGCTTCTACTCGTTTGCGGCGAACCATCTGGAATACCACGAGCGCAAACGTGGGCTTGTGGTTAGGGCTCACAACGTGCCGTGGATCTCTGCGAAGATCGCCCCGTACGTGTACCAGGTCACCAAAGCCGAATGCCTTGATCTGCCAGAGAAGCTCTTTGAACACCACTGGGTCCGCATGACTTGGGAACAAGAAGAGCTTTACAGCCGGGCAAAAGAAACTCTCTTCGCCGAACTCATGGAATGCGACGACTCGGACAAAGAAAGCGTGCTCGTCTACCGGCTCTTCAACGCGTGTCGACAGGCAGCTTGTGGGTTCTGGAACGAATATCCGCGCCTGAGCGGGCGAAAGGGCGACGTAACCCCTACCGTGCACGAGGCGGAGCATCGGCGGCTCGAAACTCTCGAGTCAGTCCTGAGGCAGATTCCCGAGGACGAGAAGGTCATCATCTGGGCTGAATGGCTGCGCGACGTCGATGACATCAAAGCCATGATCGCCAGAGTGTACGGAGAAGACCAGGCTAGCGAACTGACCGGCAGGTACAAAGGCAAAGCTCGCGAGCGTGAGGTTAGCCTCTTCCGTGGCCACAGGCGGTTTCTCGTCGGACTTGCCAGCACAGGCGGCCACGGCTACACATTCACTGAGGCTTCTTACGCTGGGTTCTACTCCCTGGGTCTTCAGTACCCACTGTACGTCCAGGCTCAGGACCGAATCCACCGCATCAGCCAGACAAAGCCGTGCACCTATTTCACGATCAACATGCAAGGCACGATCGACGGCACGCTTATGGACCTCATGTCTCGTAAGCAGAGCATCGCTGAGTACCTGCGAGAAAACATAGAATCAATCAAGGACAAGACAACCAGGGTTTCCGCACTTCGGAGACTGATGGGGCAAATCAAGGCAGACGAACAAAAAATAGCATCATGAGCACATTTGAACTAAGGATCATCGAGCACGGAGAGCCGGAGCTGTGGCCAATCTTGGGGCCTCTCATGGCGAGTGAGGAAGTAGCCAAAAAGCGTGGCGGCTACCCCATGTTCAGCAAGCCCGGCCAGACGTGGATTTTCGCGATCCGTGACGGCACGGTAGTCGGGTTCAACTCGGTTCTGAACGGCAGGCCAGCCAGGATGCTCTACGCCTTTGCCTGGGGAGACTCTGAGGTCTACGAAGCTGTAGTCCGCGCTGCTGACTCGATGGCTTCCCCGCTCCAATCAACGGTGCTCAAAACAAACCTGCCGGTTCTTCTGGGCCTCGGATTCAAGAAGGTCGGCGACAAGGGAGCTCGGTACGCGATCGTCGTAAAGGGTGGCTGATGGGCAAAAAGATTTACCTCGAGGTCGATACGTACACGGCGGTGCAGCGGAGGCTACAGTTCATCTTTGAGCACTTCGACAACGTGTATGTGTCGTTCTCTGGTGGAAAAGACTCCGGGCTGCTCTTAAACCTCGTGCTCTCGTACATGAGGGCGAACGGCATCACGAAGAAGATCGGCGTGTTCCATCAAGATTTTGAGGCGCAGTACACCGAGACAACACGCTACGTCGAGCGCGTGATGACTTCGAATCTCGATCTCATTGAACCGTTTTGGGAGTGCCTCCCCAAGAGTTCGAAGACGGCCACGTCGATGTACGAGCAGTACTGGATTCCGTGGGATCCAGCCAAACAAGACATCTGGGTGCGTCCCATGCCCGAGTTCTACGGGGTGATCAACGTCGACAACAACCCGTTCGACTTCTTCACCTTTGGCATGATGCAGGAGGACGTCTATCGGGAGTTCGGCCCCTGGTATCACAGGGTAGTTTGCGGATCCAAAGGGCGCACGATCGGGCTCATCGGAATCCGTTCAGATGAGTCACTGAACCGGTGGAGAGCTGCTTCGACGGAGCGCGAATCTTCATACCTTGGCGCGAACTGGACATCAGGGATCTCCGAGAACGTGTGGTGCGGCTACCCACTGTACGACTGGCCAGTTGAGGACATCTGGACAGCCAACGCCAAATTCGGCTACGACTACAACAAACTCTACGACCTCATGCATGCCGCAGGGCTGAGCGTTCACGAGATGCGCGTTGCCTCTCCTTTCCACGACTGGGCAATCAGCACCTTGAAGCTGTACCGCGTCCTGGAGCCCAACATCTGGGCGCGAATGGTGGGCAGAGTCAACGGAGCGAACTTCACGGCCATCTATGGCGGTACAGATGCTGTCGCGTGGAAGAACATCAAGCTTCCACCGGGCCACACGTGGAAGACCTACGCCGAGTTTCTTTTGTCGACACTGCCGGAGGACACGCGAAACACTTACCTATCGAAGATCGAGGCCAGCAAGAAGTCTTGGAAGGTAGGTGGAGCTCGAAGTCCTGAACTAATCGAGCAACTGATTGCCGAGGGAGCGCCTGTCATCCGCACGGGAGAAACCAACAACCGCGGTAAAGGCGCACACGAGGTGATCCGGTTTGATGACTACCTGGATGACACGGGCGTCGACGATTTTCGACTTGTTCCGACATGGAAGCGCCTTGTGATTTGCATCCTCAAAAACGACCATCTTTGCAAATACATGGGCTTCGCTCAGACCAAGAGGGAGGTTGAGCGGAAGAAAGCGATCATGGAGAAGTACGCGAATCTATGAACACGAACTATGCCAGCGCGTCGGAAGTTATCCGCAACCTCGCGCAGATACGAGCGCCGTACGAGGTCATTCACACCGAAGGCAGATTTAGAGTGGTTCGGTTCTCGGAGCCGTTCTTCGATGGCTCGGAGTTCTGGGTGGTAAACGACAAGGGTTTCCTCTGGGAGCCCTGCTCCACCGCCCAGGGCGCGATGGATTACCTCTTGAGTGACGAGGCGCGGGAATACAACCAGGGTGGCCATGCCTCAGATTGAGACCGTAAAGCTTGAGGAAGCGCAGGCGTTCATTCGGGCTAATCGGCGGGCGTTTCCTCATGTCGCAGTGCCGACTGCGGGTCAGTTCTACGGAGTGCGCGAAGAGGACATGCTTGTCTCGATCCTTGGAGTCGCTGCCCTCAAATCGTCGACGCGCATCAAGGCCATGGCCACACTTCCGGCTCACCGGCGCCGGGGGCTTTCGAGCGCACTTTTGGCTCACGCGATGGCAGGCGGAACGAGATTCTCAGCGTTCTCCACACAAGACTCGAGGGGGCTCTTCGAGCGTGCAGGATTTACGGCCGTCATCGAGAACAAGCACGGCATCGCCTTTATGACGAAGAACTAACATGCAACAGAACTTATTCAACTCGAACTTTGTGAGCCCTGTATACGCGGTTCAAGCCGTGCCAGTGGAGAAGCTTCGGGCGAACGCGTACAACCCTAACTCTGTCGCGCCTCCGGAGATGAAGCTCCTCGAACTCTCGATCTGGGAGGACGGGTTCACGATGCCCATCGTTTGCTACAAGCTCCCCGAAGAGGATGCCTACGAGATCGTGGACGGGTACCACAGGTACACGGTGCTCAAGACAAGTAAGCGCATCTACGAGCGTGAGAATGGCATGGCCCCGATCGTGGTGATAGACAAGCCTATCAGTGAGAGAATGGGCTCCACGATCCGGCACAACAGGGCAAGAGGATCGCACTCGATTGAGCTCATGCAGAAGATCGTGGCAGAACTCGTGGAGTCCGGCATGGGCGACGCGTGGATCATGAGGCACATCGGGATGGATGCAGACGAACTGCTTCGCTTGAAGCAAATCACAGGCCTTGCCGCACTGTTTGCTGATCGGGACTTTGCAAGCGCCTGGGTTCCAAACATGGAAGAGGCGGACTTTTACGAAGGAAACAAATGAGCGCAATAAGCACCAGCAATAACGGACCGAGGATCGTCAGCAGCACCTACTGGGGTAGCGACTATGACAAGAAAGGCGCGGTCTATCTCAGCGTGAATGCAGGTACATGGAGGCTCATGCTTCCGACAGCGTTTGATTCGCTGACCGAACTGCTCGCGGCTGAAGGCGTGGCCATCACTCGCGGCATATGGCGCGAACGTGGAGTGCTGGACGCCGTCGAGATCCTGTTCGATGATGGATCCGAAAGCCCGTTCGCGTTTCACATCGGCACATCGCAGGTGGACAGACTCCCACCAGGCGATGACCGGACAGAGCGCAAGATCGTGCTTTATGGACCTGGGCCAACCGAGCTTGGCGAACTGCCGTGCTTCTACCGGCGCGGCAAGATACCCTGTCTCAAAGAGTGGAAACTGCCATGAAAGAGCGCAAGCGAGCGCCAGGCGGGGGCCGTAAATTCCTCAGCGAGAATGAACCGACCGTGAGGCGAGTGTGCTCGATGCCAGCCTCCTACGCCGAGTTTCTTCGGACCATTCACCCATCGCAGAGCGAAGCCATCCGCATTCTCATCAAACGCGCGATGGCAGCGAAAGAATGAACCTAAGGTTGTAACTCTCCACCGAAAATTAAAGACCCATAAACGCAAAAAGGCCCTCAGCTATCCGGAAATTCCGGATAGTTGAGGGCGCTTTGCTTTGAGTCATTCGCCGCGCTGGATCTTGTCAGCCACCCCGACGTAACCCGCGATGTCAATCCAAGAATCCTTGTGGCCGGGCGTGTTGCAAAGCCTTGCCAGCTTGACCCCGACCATGCACATGGCCACCTTCTCGGGCGACACGTCAATCCCTAAGATCACCGACCAAATGGTCGCGATGCGCTGATGGTTCTCGGACGCCGAGCCGTAGTCTTTGGCCCTTGGCCCGTCAATGAGTTCGTTTGCTTGTTCCAGAAATGTCATGCCGCTCCTTTCTTCAAAACTTTGACCCTCGCCTGGTTGAGGTTGAACATAAGCTGTGCAACCGGCCCCTCAGTCGGATGGAACACACGGGCGATTCCGCTGCGCCGGGATCCCACGTAAAGGTTGTTGTGGTGGTAGGCGTCGACTCCTGCGAGCGATGGCAGTTTGAGAACCTGCGTTCCCATCACGTCTTTGGCCGTGTAGTGATGCTTGTCGCCGGTCTGCGCTTCCCTGTAGATCGTCCTGCCCAACATTTCGGGCTGCTCGGTCGCCATCACTAAGGGCAGTTTCTCGACGTTGATCTTATTCCCGTGGACGTGGCAAAACATGTTCTTGTGCCACTCGAAGTACTGCCGGAGGTTAGGTGAATTGATGATTTCGACCTCGTTTGCCTTGTGGTAGTGACACTCGATCGCCACGCCAGCGGTGAAGCAACTCAAGGTGTCGTGGTTGCCAGGCAGAAACATGACTGAGACAGGAGCCACGCTGAGCGCTCGGTCGATGGTCGCGATGAGAAGCTGGATCCCGCGCCGGTAGATCTTGTGGAACCGCCCGTCGTTGTCTTGCGGAGTGCCGGCCGTCGTCGTGCCAATAATGTTGTCTGAGTTGAAAAAATCGTGACCGATGATGAGATGCATGAGCGAGATCGGATAGACGTTGATCTTGCGCAGAAGGTCCTCGACGGCCAGCATCCATATCTGCTCGGCTATCGCTAGATCGTAGTCGTTACCCACCTCTTCGGCCCAGCAGAGCTTGCCTAGGTGAATGTCAGTCAGGTTGAGGATCGCCAGGTGCCCTTCATCCTCAAAGGGTTCGCGCTGCAGATCGAAATAGACAGGCGCGTGGGCTTTGCACTCGTCAATCAGCCATTGGAAGTCTTCACGGTCGCTGGCTGCCTGTTTGCGATAGACAAAGGTCGCCTCGATCTTCCATTGAGGCGTGATTTGAACGTCGTGTTGCGCGTTCTTGGACGCCTGTTCCCACTGGCCGCACTTCCAAGTCTTGACCTCCCAGACGGTAAGGTCTGCCTCGCAGTACTCAAGAAGCTCCTCAAGAGTTCGGATACGCTTGTTGACAACCGCCGAGAACTTCCACTCGTCTTCCGAGAATGTTTCGTTGCGCCACTCTTTGGGCTGATCGTCCTGCTCGCTGAGCGCCAACGATTCCGCTTCTTTGGCCAGTCGCTCGAACTCGGCCTCCTCTTCTAGGCTGAACGACCTTTTTAGGCTGTACAAGCATTGAAAGCCTTCGCGCCGGTCAATACGGTTTAGGTTCTGGGCAATCGAATCGAGCGACCGACCAGGGAAAAGCGCGTGCAGCCGATCCGCAGCAGCCTTCTTTCCTTTAATGTTGGCGCACGGGCGCAAAAGGCGCAGTCGCCTTATCTCTGCTTCTGAATAGTTCGGACCCATTCGGCCTCCTAGTCAAAAAGGCCTCGAACTTGTAAGAGTCTCTTACAGGTTCGAGGAGCAGTAGTCAAGGATTCCTTGATTGCTAGTGAAGGAGGGGCAGTCGGCCCTTGGACGAGCCCCAAGTATTCGGAAAATTCGAACAGTTGGGGGCAAGTGTTTTAGGGTGTCGTTACTGAGCGTGAGCGTTGACCAGGGTGTTCAAAACCTTTTGAGCCGTGGGGTTGTACACAGCGCAATAGGCAAAACTTCTGGCCGTCGAATCACCGATGTTGACCGACACGGGATAGCTTTGGTTCGCAGGTTCTGGATACCATTTGAAGGAACCATCCGCGCGAAACGACCACCGAGGACCGTTCACGTTGTATTGCAAGTTATAAAGATTGTCCTGAACACTAGGAATGGCTATTCCAATGAACACGCCAGCTAGCCACGATTTAGAGCTATAAGCCGCGCCCCAGGTTGAGGCACCACCGTAGTACAGCGTGTCCGCAGAATTGTAGGGTGGCGACTGTGCCAGCGTTGCCGTCAGCCAGCCGGTGTTTCCCGTAGCCACCTGATCGAAATAGGTCGCCATAAGGATGTGCTGGTTGGTAGGCGGCAGGGTGCTTGAAACACCAAGCGCCAGCATCCCCGCGTAGTCCTCGCCCGTCTGCATCGCTTGTTGCCACAAAGGGGACACCGTGGCTTGCATCACGCTCGTTCGATCCGAGCGAAACGACAATTTGGTCGTCAATTTGCACACGGAAGCCCGAATGGTTGCGCCATTTGCAATGGTCGCCGAAGAGCTGATCGTCAGCGTTCCCGCCCCGCTTGTGGCCGACGTAGCAGTCACAGCGTAGGCCGTTCTGGTCGCGGTGTTGCCCGTTCCAGACTCCACAACGAGATAAGGGTACGTACCGTCAGGCTGCAACGGAAACAGAGCACAGTTGCCAATCGGAACCGACGTTGAAGCCGTGACCGTTGACGTTGTGGTCGTGCTCGTAAGCGACGGGTGAACTAGAGCCTCGACGTTGGCCCAGTCAAACTCTTGGCAAGGTTGCCACTGCCCAGCGACTGGCGTGTAGGCTGACCCGTCAATTAAGACCGTGTTGGAAATCGGAGCCTGGTAGCCATGGACGTTAGAAAGGAAAGTCCAAGTTCCACCTGACGGGGTGCAGTTGATTGCCGAGACGATAGCCGATCCGTCGCTCCACCAGTCGTTCTCGACCCCGATGTACATGGGATAAGCGTTAGGCCCAGGCTGAAGACCAGGATACGAGCAATAGATCCCGTTAATCGTGACTTGACTGCTTGACGATCCCGACTCGTTGGTTCCTGTGGGCGCGATGACAATCGTGTGATTTGCGCCCGTGGTTCCAAAGTTGCCAAGGTAATACTGATTGGACCCGTTTGCAAACCCAGGGTCGTACAACTCAATGAACGATGAGCCGATCTGCCCGGAGGAAAACCAACCAGACGAAACCATCGCGCTGGTGACCACCGGAAGACCCGGAGCTGGGTTGCCGTCCACTGTGACGATTGCAAACCCACCGCCCGACCGGCACACACCGTCAATGGCGAAGTCAGTCCCGTAACTTGTGAATGTTAGGGTTGCACTTGACGATGTGGAATAGGTCGCAGTGCCGCCAGCAATCGAGCCACCCGCGGAGACAGCGCCTCCGCGGACGAATAGACCGCTGGTCGTATAGCTTGTCCACGTACCGCTCTTAGTCGCAGTGGACTGGTTTTGAAGCTTTGCGATCTTCGCGACACCCTGGCCGGTACACCACTGCACACCGTTACCAAGCCCATCCCGAAACCAGAAATCCTGATACAACCCTGGCCCAAACTGGCAAAGAACATGATTCGTTTTGTAGTGCGGATCAGCCGATATCGTCGTGTTTGGGTCATACCACAGCCAAGTCGTGCCCTTTGGCGCAGGGCTTGATCTGAGCACGTCGGCGGGCGAAGATAAGCTCGTATACCGGGAATCCCCCGCGCCGTAGGTTAAGCCGCTTTGCGCCATATCGAGACATGAAAGCAGCAAAGCAAAAAGAACAACGAAACGCCTAACCACCGTACGCCTCCACTCCTAGACCCGTGCCCGAAGACGCAAGTGTCAACACACCGCTCGTGGTTGACCACGCATACCAAAGCCCGGTGCTGTTCGTAATCCAGTCCTCGCCGAACTGCCTCACGTTCTCTGTGGGCGACGTCGAGATTCCGAACGGAACCATCACCTGAGCGATTGGCACAGAGTTGTTTGCGGGGAGGCTTGACGCATCGAACACCATGAGATACAGAGTCGTACTGCTGGCGTTGTCACCTATAAGCCTCGAGAGGAAGTGAGCCCCGCTTGCAATCTGTCCGTTTGTAGCACCCAAAGCCGCACCTAAGAGGGTAATGGCCTTGCCAACCTTGAGCTTTCCGCTACCTACCGTGCCTGCCAGAGTCGCGAGGTTGCCGCCTTCTTGAGCAGCGCCCGATGGCAACGGAAGTGATGCGGCAGAAATAGGTTGAGCACTTGCGAACTGGGTGTAAAGGGGGTTGCCCGATCCGACCGCGCTGCCACCCTGCAATTGGGTTACCAGGTCGTTCAGCGTTTGAGCTGTCGTAGAACGCAGAGTTCCACTTACGCTTCCGCTGCCAGTCCAAGAAAGCTGGACGTTTGAAACGCCGCCCATGGCCACAATCGAGTAGCCGCCCGTGGAAGTAGCCACCGCCTGAATCGCACCTGAGGGGGTTACGAAGTTAGTCGCAATCCAGTGAGATCCGCCGTCGTATGAAACGTAAGGAGTGATCGTCTCGGAACCGGTCACCGTGAGGTAGCATCCCGCGCCGTAGTAACCGACCAGTGAATTTGAGGCGGTGCCGGTCGCGCCTGCCGTCAGAGTCGTGATCAGGTCTGAGGAAATGACTGAGACGTTCGAAGCGCCACTTGTCGATTTGGCATAGGTCTGCAGCCTCGTGCCAGCCGACGCCGGAGCAGTCTTTTCGACAATGGTGGCCGCCTGCGTCCCAGAGTTCGATGCGAGGTAGATGACGCTCGTCTGCCCTGTCTCTGCTCCGCCGATGATCTTGTCGCCGGGGTTCAGGTAATAGGCCAGCGGATTGGAAGTGACCGCGGCAAGGTTTGCCGGTGGCGTGGCTGCAGCCGGAAGGATGAGCACCCACACGCCATCGGTGTTGGTTGTGGCCGTGCCGATGTCGGCGGCTACTCTTGAACTGGATCCAGCGACCGAGCCCGAGAAAGCTTGGTAAGGAGTCGTCGAAAGCGCCGACTGGTAGTCGATCGATCCGATTTTGGGAATCTGCCTCGCAAAGTTTGCGCTTGCCAAAATAGGCAGCAAAGCCAGCGCCAAGATGGCCGCGAGGATTTGTGTCTTGAGTTTCATGGGTTGAGCCTCGGATAAACAAAAAGGCCCAGCTTAGAAAGCTGGGCGAGGCGGGCAGGCAGAATCCTGCGGGCTGGACAGGTGGACCCTAGTAGTAGTTGGTTCCGTCCGAATCGACGACGCCTTTTGCGCCGTTTGCGACCGTGACCGTTGCGCCGGTAGCACCACCGACAACGAGGTTGTGCCCACCAGTGGTCGCGTTGATGACCGTAAAGTGTGCGCCTGCCACGAGAGGCAGGGTGATGTTTCGGTCAGCCGTCAAAGCTCCTGTGAGCTTGATCGTCGGATAGACAAACTGAGCCGCAGAAAGGACGAGGTTGGCGTCAGTCATCGCGATTGACAGGAAGCCGAACGCGAGAGGCACCGAAGCGCCAGGGTTGCCGTTAAGGGAGTCGGTTTGAATCATGATCTTAGGATTTGACACGTAGGAGCCCAGTTGCCACGACAACCGAACCAGGGGGAGAACTTAGAGGCCCGATGACCTCTTTGGAGTAGCCTGCGGGGATGAACACTCGGTCTCCGGAGACCAGTGAGACTTTGTCCGGCATGATCGTCCCGCCGAGAAGCGAGTACCGGGAGCCATCCCAAAGCCACACGCCCGAAGGGCAATCGGTGATAAACGCCGTCGATGCTGAAGGGGAATCTCCGGGCATGCCCTGGTCAGCCGTAAATCTGACCGCGATGCCACCAATGAGGTACGTGACCCCGCTCATGTCCACCGAGGTGATGTTGCCGCCCGAAGTAGCGCACTGCCCGAGGTAGATCGCGCCTGTTGCAGGCGAAGCGGTCGTAGCCGTCAGGGTAATCGTCTGATTCCTCAGCAGCCAAACGTAGGTGTTCGCCGTGTTGTTTGGCACTACGACAGTGCCTCCGGCATACTCGATAGGACCAAGAGACGAGCCGTGACCGGCTGCAATGGGCAAGCTTAGACCGCTGCCAGGCACCGAGAGCAGACAGTCGCCATAGTTCAGCCCAACACCGTTGCCACCGATCGCCGACGCGATCGACGCCTGCGAGAGGACTTGATTGAGAAGGGTTGGAACCCCACTCGTCATGTTCGTCGCAAAGCTTGAGTACGGAGGGCTAGGTGCTGTGGAAAACGTGGCCGTGCATCCTGCGACGGACGGCAATGCTCCAACAGGAGATGGCACAGGAACCTGCGCAGCGGTGAAAAGGTAGCTCATATCAGTAGTCCCGGATCCAAGATCGAGCGTTGTCGATCGAATGCCAAATCGAAGGAGCAGTCTCGCCGTCTATCACTGGCGTCCACGTCAGATACCTCGGTGAGTTGGCTGCAGCTTCAACGTCAGACCACCCGCCGTCAGCGACGTGAATCGGGTTGCCCGAGTTGTTCACAAAAGTGAAAGGGCTGCTCCAACTCGTATTGCCGTCTCCATCGCGGTAGATGGCTTTCTGCACTCCGCGCCCTGAGGTGCCGGAGTCGTATTCAAACCATGTGACGCCGGCAGAGCCTCCAATGGCTTCGTGCCAGCCGTCCGGAGCGATAGCGTTGCTCATAAGCAGAGTCCCCGAGTCAAAGTTGTTTCCGTCGTCGTCCGAATACAGTTCATAGATGCTGTAGGTGCCGGTGTGGCTCAGCCGAAGCACGAGGAGGTAGATCCGCATGGATCCGTCGAGGAACATTCGCGCATACTGGACGTCGCCGAAGCTCGTAACCACTCCGCTAACCGCCCACCCTGTGCGGGCATTGACTGTGTCGGCACGCTGGTAGAGCACGTCACCGTCCGAGTTCACCGAAGCGACGTGAATGCGGCCGTACTGGTCCTGAATGTGCCACGGGCTATGGCTGACGACGTGCTTCGAGAGGATCCCAAAATAGCCATGCCACGGGGCAACGTGCGCCCAGGTTGTTGATCCCGTCTTGAGGTTGAAAGTCGAGTCCTCGGAGTCTGTAACCGAGTGGATGTACTTGGCAATTGCCCATCCCGCAGGAGCTGTGTCGGATGAACTCCAAGGAGAACTGGAAGGAGGAGAAATCGAGGGAACGTTGGCACCCTGGGCCACGAGGTACCGGGCTTCCTGTGACCAATCCCAGACCACACCCGTGTACGGATCGCTCGGCGACCAGTCAGCGGGAGAGCGCCCACGAAACGGGAAAGCCCCGATAGGCGGAATCTCCGCGAACGAGTTGCATAGCGCGAACCGAACGGTCTTGTCGCCCGAGACGCTACCGTTCGGCAGAACAAACGAGATTCCGTCTTCGTCGCACTGAGCGATTGACTGTCCTTCGTAAGCATCGTACAAACTTGCGATCTCCGTGGTCAGAGAAGGCGCTCCGGTCGGCCCTCCGCCCGTGAGAGGATCAGCCGCAAGGAACACTGCCCGCTTGGTACATAGCGCGTCGACAATCGTAGATTTGTATCCGAGCCCGATCACTTCAGGCGGCTGCTGGAACCCTAGCATTGGATCGTAGAAGATCCAGTTGCCCCAGCGAACTCCAGGCCCTGACGGGTAAAGCCAGTCCACGCACTGCCCAGATTCCCACACCTGCGTGGGTGGCTCGCTTGGGCCAATCCACTGCGGGTAGTGCAGCGTCATCGTGTGCGTGTGATCGGTTGGCGTTAGGGTGAACGTCAGCTTCGCGCAAGTCTTTCCTGGAAGGAGCTCAAATGCAAAACAGCGCGTTGGATCGGCCATTGTTGCCGCCGAGAGTCCACCTGATGGAACGTCCGTGCCTTGATCGCCTCCCGTGTAGCCGTCACCGTTGTCGATACCCCACGATCCCGCGTAGGCCGACGCTGTGACCGTTGGCCGCGAGTAAGTGCCCGCAGCGGTCGCAATCTGCTGACTTGTCCCATCGACGCCCACCATGGCCACGGATGCCGAAGCCACGTTGCCAGGCTCCCAACCTACCGTGATCTGGTTGCACAGATGCGGGTAGAGGTAGGGCATCACCGTCCAACTTGCGCAGTTCAAGGTCACCGTGCACGGCCCCGAGCCTGTCGGAGTGATCACGATGCCGCCACTGATGTACGAGAGCGTGCAGTTTGTCCCGGAGAAAAGGGATGCCGACGCCGAGGTGTACGTGTAGCTCGATAGAGGGCTAACGTTCTCCGTGATCCAGCGATGGACGCCGATCAGCCTGAACGAACCGAACTCGGCATCAAGAAGGGGCGTGAGGCCGCCCTCGTCCCAGATCGAGGCGATGTTCGAGACCCGCGTGTGCGTGTTCTCTCCGCTTGGGAGGCTTGCCTGCTGGCTCTTTTGGTCCCTGATGCCCTTCCAATAGGCGTTGTCGACTGAACCGTCATCGAGTGGCCACTGCGTCTGCTCGCCGCTTCCATCGTTGGGTGGAAACCAGTGCGCGTACTGCCAGAGCGGATTGCCCCAGTAGTTCCAGTACCGCGCGATCGGGTCCTGATGGTATTGCCAGCCGGACATCTGCGGGTTGGACGTGGAGTCCTCAACTGTTGCCGGGAAGCTGAACGAGACGCTCTCGCTTTGGTTCACAAGATCGGCAAGGCCCGGCCAAGTCAGGATACAGTTTGCGGTTGGCGGTAGGTCAGGGTCGGGACATGTGAATGAGCCAGGCCCAGGCTGCCCAGGAGGCGGGCAGGCACAGAACGCGTACTCGTACACATACTCGTAGCCCTGAGACTGGCTCTTGCTGTGCCCCTGAGTCATCGGAGCGTAGCAGTTCAGTCCGAGCGGCTGCTCAATTGTGTGCGTACTGTCCGTGACTGATGCGAGGAACGCCGAGCCGGTTGGGTGAACCGTCGACGTGAGGCTTGCCGAGGTTGTGACGCCGTTGATGGTGCATGTCCGGCTGCCCGAACTCGTGGTTTTGGGAAACCCGATCCGGTACCAGATCGAACGGTAGCCGCTTTGCATGCGGGCCACACCACGAGGGAGATCGGGCATCGCATAAGCTGACCCGCCGTAGCTTTCCGAGATCGTGGTGTCCTTGTACACCTTGCGCTTTGCGACACCTGAAGATCCGTCGAGGTTGGTGCAGTACGAGGTGACTGTCACCGGCCCGTAGATCGGAGTCGTTCCGCAGAGGACCTCGTACTGCGTTTGTCCGGTCTGCTCGGTCACATACTCTCGTTTGGACTCGGAATAGCTGTACTGGCTGATGCTCACGCCATCCGTGCCGCTCGAAGAAACGTAGCCAAGGCCCAGTCCGTAAGGGCAGCCCGAGCCGGAAGGCAGCGAGACGCCTAGGATGGTCATGGGCAGTGACTGATCGCCAAACGCGTCACTGAATCCCCAGCCTCCGACAATCGACTGCGAAATCGAGCTCGAATAGTCGTAGGTCGTGGGCATCGTGCCGGGCAGCCCGTCCGTGGACGCTCCGCAAGAGCCCGAGACGAGCCCTGGAATGCCGCAATAGTTGATGTAAGACGGCCCGCAGCCGTTCGAAACCACGTCAAACCCGCTGAGGGTTACGAGCAGGGTTCCGTTCATGTAGATGCCGATCGACGACACCACAAACCGCAATAGCCCTCCCGTGAGCTTGCAGTACACCTTTGTGCCGTTGAACTGCACCCTGCCACTGACCGCGCTCGAATAGCCGCTGATCGTGTGGCTGTACCCTCCGAACGGTGCACTGGGACCGTTGTAGGTCAGCGTCTGTGATCCGCCGCTGACGGTCGTGGCTGACACCTGAAGCGACACGAACGTAAGCAGCTCTGACCAGGCCGTACCGATCGCATCAGGCGTCCAGTTGGTCTGGATCGATGCCGAGTGAGAGTACTCCCCGGTGCCGATGCCGCTGTGCGACCCGGACGCGCTCGACTGGATATCGAAGTGATACGACGCCGAGTCAAAGATTTTCCCGTTGATGGGCATGGATCACCTAGGCGTTCGGGGTTGCGGCCACAGTTCCACCACAGCCCGAGCAGGGCTGATTGGGGAGAATTGTCTGAGTGCTAGCTTTGGGCAGACCTTTGATGTACCGAGCAAGCTCCGCCGCGATAAGCGTTTGAGCGTCCTGCATGCGGCAAGTGCATCCAGTAATGGTGATGGTGAGCGTTCCGACCTCTTGGCCAGGATTCGCAACGCCAAGGTCGACGCTGATGGTTCGTGTTTCCATACCTACCGTCCGAGAGGGGCCATGCCGAGTCCGTCGTAGCCAGGCTGGTAGTAAAACTGCCCAAAACCTGAACTCGAAGGGTCTAAGTCCTGGATTGGATCCGCATAGGCCACAGGGAGGGGCATTGCCCTCGAAAGGCTTGGCCGTGCCTGGTTGTGCGCCGCCGATGTGCCCGGGTTGTAGGGCCCGATGGAACCGCCCATAAGTCTCTCAAGTGCTTTCTTCATGCGGGCAAGCATCGAGTGAGGATCCCGTAGCGCAGCAATCGAGTTGATGTTCGACTGAGTGACGAGCGAGTAGTTGGCCATCTGCAACGAGTCCTTCGTGTAGGCAGGGCTGCACGAAAGCACGAGGAACTGGCTGAGATCCCCGTTGGGCATCCGAAGCTGCACCGGGTCGTAAAACCGAAGCCTTCGAGGTGCCACCTGTCTTCCGTCCGTCACGTCTGTGACCAGCATCATCGGCCCAGTGAAGTTGAAGTAGAACCGCGACCAGCAAGCCTTGTCGTAGATCCTGCGAGCGCGTACGTCTACAGCCTCTTGTGTCTGAAGCTTAAAGTCGACGACCTCGATCGGCACCGCATGGCCAAAGTATTCGGGGGAACTGCCGTCCGGGAAGTGAGGATTCGTGTCTGGAAGGTTGAAGAAGTTGCACGAATCGACTTTGTAGATGGTCCGTGTGATGAGTCCGGCATCCTGGAAGCCAGCCTTCGAAGCGTTCTCCGCGACAGCCCCACCTGTGACGATGACAACGTTGCCTTCTGCCGCGTCGCGAGCAGTTACGACCGTGCCAGCTTGTACAAATCCATGCTGGATGACCTGGTCGCCGACCTTCGTCGTTCCGTAGGCAGCGCACCACTGAGGCACCCTTTCCTGCCCATCCATCGCGAGCAAGGTGGGGTGATCAATCTCGAAGATGGCCAGGTTGTTGTAGGGTGGACGCTTTTGCTCAAGCATCCGCAGTACGCCGGTGGGAGTAGGCATTAGCTTGCCGCCTCGTCAAAAAGCATGTAGCCGCCCGTGAAGTCGGCGCACATCTCAGACATGATGTCGATCATCTGGGTGCCGAACTCAGCGACGTATGCGTCGCCGTCTGCCGAGAACAGTTGAACGTCGAGGTCTGGCACATCGACCATCCATGAGGGGTAGATCGTCGAAGCGCAGATCCGAATGACGTCGGTCGCCTTGAATGGCTGGCCCGTGACCGGATTGGTCCACGTCCTGAAGTTCGGCACTCGCACCTGTGCAGCCCTTGACCACTCGCCGTCGCATTGAAGGGTGTATTCGCTCCAGTCGGTCGCCGGGTACACCTGGAACGGGCTTGAGCGGTGGATCTTGCGCGAAGCTGTACGGATGTAGCCACGGAACAGGCACGCAACGTTGCCATGCGAGTCGTACGTCGTCCAGATTGCGATTGGCAGGCGGTTGACTTCCTGGATGTACTGGAGTTCGTTCAGGTAGTCAGCCACCACCACCGTGGCGCTCTCGGCACCAGGATCGGCTTGCTGAGGGGTGATCGTAATCGACTCGACAGCGTTTTTGAGAAGTGCTGGCAGGCTGCCCCGGGCAGAAGGAATCGTGACGGGGGTAACCGGACTCGCGCCGGCGTAAACAACCGTGCGATCGACTTCGTAGCCCGTGATCGTCGGAGTTTGAGAGAAGTCGGAGTTCGAATTAAGCGTGAACTCCAGTTGAATGTATCGCTGGCCGACTCCGGAGATCGTCGTGGGCACAAAGGAGATCGTTGCGACCTGGCCTGTCTTTGTGTTGGTCGTCGTCAGTCCCGAATTGACGGCGAGCATTGTGCCGTTCTCGTCGTAGGCTTTGACGTTCCAAGACGTACCGGATGGAAGGACGCCCGAAAGGTACACATAGATCGGCTCGTCGGTCGTGATCGCGTGCTGGAAGCACAGGTAGTCGTCGCGAATGGTCGCGCTTGCGTAATAGATATGGCGCGAAACCTGGATAGATGCTCTGCAGTCGCGAGCAAGATCTACTCGAATCGGAACCTTGGTCGTCGGCTGGTCCGAGAGGCGCGGAACGTTGTAGGTCGGCACGTCTCCAGTCGCAGTCTTGATCGCCGCGTGAGCTAGGCCCACCATGGCGTCGATGGTGCCGTAATGGCCGGGAGTGACCGTCCAACCCGCCTGGTTGAACGTGATACGGTCACCCTGGTAGTTCTCGTGGGCGTCCTGCCACATTCGCGACTTGACGCAGATTCGTTCAACTCCCCATGAGACAGCGTTGGCGTTATAGCGCCAGGGGAAGCTAAACCGCTTCTTCCACGTTTGGTTGTTGAGCAGCTCGTAAACGTAGGCCTTTCCGTCGCCTCGAATCTTGGCGCAGTAGTCGCCCGTGCCAAGAAGGCCAGAATCGTTGACCGCTGCCTGATCGGATCCCGCAGGACCCATAAAGTAAAGGTTCGCTAGTGTGGACCTAGGCGAGATCGCCGATCCAGGAGCGATAAACAGGAACGTGATATCGTCCCACGGGTTCACCGCGGACGTTGAGGAAACCAACACTCGGTCAAGCGGGACAAGGTCCTCTGAAGGGTTAGGGCCAGGAAACGCCGCCTGGTCGCTCGACATCGCATTGTTGCCCCAGTTGGTCTCAGACGTCGGGTAGCGTGCCGTGAGGTACGGTGCGCCCGTTGTCTGTACGCCCGAGCCGTACGACATCCCAGGGATCGTCTCCTGCGTGAATGCCGGAGCTTCGAACATGTAGCTCCCAGCCGACGCGTTGCCCGCAGCGGGAGTGAGCACGCCTGACTGAGCAGCAGTCAGCCACGTCGCGGATCCTGGGTCAAGCTGGTAGGAAGCAATTTGCCAGCCAATTCGAGGAGCCAGAATCGCGTCACTGATGACTGCGGCATTCGAGTGGCACATCTGGTCCGCATCGCGCTGAATGCTCACCCACGGCTGTAGAGTGCCCGGAAGGTAGTCACCAAACACGACGTAGGTCGTGCGATCGGCAAAGGTGCCAATGGGGGACACAAGAGGCGTTGGCATGGCGGTCGAAATGAAAAAGGCCCACGCCGTTTAGGGCATGGGCCTTGTCGATAGATGTGCGGGCTAGTGGACTCTAGTCAAGAATTTCGGATGCCAGAGCGGCTATCCCTTTCAGGATGAGCGGAGTGTCCGGGTTCGTGGCCCGTCGCTGCGCTTCTCTCATGAGCGCCACCATACGGGGATTGCTTTTGAGCTTTTGGCAAGCATCCTGATATGCGGCTTCGGACATCGGCTCCAAACTAATACTGTTCATCGGGGTCTCGTCAGGGTCTTTTGATCGTCCGATTAGGATCTATGAATTCTTGATAACGTAGATCCTCGCCGCGTTAACAGACTTTCTAAGCTTCCGGTTTTCCTCGGTAAGTTCGCTAATTCGATCTGCCAAGCGGTTGTTTTCTTTTATGACGTCGAGATAAAGCGCGTGCGAACTATCAAGATCAAACATGATGTCCCGAGCGATATTTGACCCATCAGCTTCGCCTGTGGCGACTCCTTCCACCTCTCTGGCTGGAATCGTCTCACACTTTTCATTAGTTTCGCTGTATCCCGCCAATCGGATCCATAATGCGATTTTCTCGGGGTTTGGTAAGGATTCTAAGCTGTGAAATCGACGCCACAAAGAATCTTGTAACCTGTGAAGTCGACGATAAAGACTTGGGCTAGTCCAGTATTCAAGGACTGCAGATTTGATTGTTGTGTATTCAGATTTAGGGATTTTTCCGGAGTAGCTCGCAAACACAAAAGAAGCTTCTTCGTCCAAGCTCCTAAATTGGCGACGGTTGAACTGAGTGTCATGGTAGTTGATTCTTAGCATACTAATCGCATCCCGTTGCTTATCCCGTCCATCGTCTCTCCCTGCTCGCTGGCCGCGCTGTTATCATAAAAAAGGCTTATCGGAAAGGTTCCCGCGCCTTCTTGAGGACTTGTGACGACCTTATCGACGGCGCACCCTTTCTTCGCTCCGCACGATAAGCAAACGTTATGAAACACCGCTTTTAACCAGTTCATAGGAGTCTCCATGCGCCAAGCGTTTTCGTGCGCTTCGCGCGGTCGCCCTAAAGGGCTGAAATCTGAGGATTGGCTTTGCCGCCCTTCACTTCTAGTCCAGAAGTGAAGGGCGTCTAGCAGACTACGAGAAGGGCAAAACTTCGACTTCGAGCGCGTTCCGCGCGTCCGTGGCTACGTCCACCCTGCACGGGTAGCCAGGCGGATACCCGGCGACTGAAAGCCAGCCTTCGACAAGTTGTCCAGGGATGTCAGCCCCGATGCACTCTTCGAGCAAGTAGCCCTTGCGAGCCGTGAGGGTGAAATGTCCACCGTACGACAGATCGCGCAGCGTCCAGTTGTGGACCTTCCGGTCGTCAAACCAAACCTCAAGGGTCGCTTCTGTCTGGCTTACGTCGACATGCCCTTCGAGTCTGATCTTCGACTGGTCGAATCTGTAGGTTCGGTCAAGAACTCGACTCAGCGATGCCTGGACTTCAGGGAACCGCACGAGGTCGATCTCGTTGCCCCGTGCGGGGCGATGACAATTCACATATGGGCTCGAGATTTTCTTTCTCGGCTTTTTCTCGCTCACGTAATATCTCCTTCAACAGGTACCTTCCTGTTGGTGAGATTAGTATACAAACTTCTACTTGTTTTGGAGTCCGATTTCAACGGCGTCTTTCTCTGACCACTTCTTCTGCAGCCAGATGAGGCCCTTGCCCGTAACAAGGGTTCGGCAGTAAACGTGCGTTTCACCTGTCTTAGCGTGCTTGTAGGACTTTTCCACAACCCGGAAGTAGCCACGCTCCACATACTCTTGCTTCGGCACCCAAGAGCGCCCTTCCATCATCACGATGCCTTGCGCCTGAAGGAACTTCCACAACCGCTGCTCGCCGGTCTTCAGCACCTTGGCAACCTCGTTAACCACCTGAGCCTCGACTGCGCCCGCTACGTGGTCATGGAACTCCACGACAGGAGCAAGCGCCTTCATCTTCATCTCTAGCGCCTCTTTGGCCTCCAGTTCGGCGGCATAAGCTCGCAGCGCCTCAGGCAGAGACTTCGGCAGATCGGTCTTGAGCTCCGCCTCACGGGTCTTAATCGCGAAGTAGGTTTGAGCGGCTGCAATCTCGGGCTTGCGAGGATCGCCGTTCATCGCCACGAGGTAAGCAGCGTAGCGGGTCAGGTGGAAATCGGCTACGGGTATCTGTATCCCGCCGTGTCGATTGCGACTGTCCTTGATTTTCGTGGCGTCACGAAAAGCTAGAACTACATCTTGTCCAACGTTCGAGGCGGCTGCCCTTGCGCGGTCGATGCTCTCGGAGAAGTTTTCCCACCGGTCGTACCCAAGAATGGGCATCAAGTCTCGAGCGCTCCAATACTCGGAGCCGTCTTCTCGCACTTTCCGAATCAAGTCAAACGGAGACGTAATGGCGGAGGATTGACCTCCTGTGGCAAGATAGGTTTCTTTTGTGTTCATGGCTGTTACCCCCTCGTACGGGTATTGGCTCACGGGCGGTGGTAACGACACCGCCCGCTTTGTTCTAGAACCAGGGCCGAGCCTAGGCCCAAATCATGAGTGCTCGTTAAAAGGCGCTACGTCGATCGACATGCAATTTCGTGCTCCCCGATATTGGGGACCTCAAATCTTCATAGTCGACGCTCAGGACGTACTCGGTTCTGACTCCTCGATTTCCCGCTCCCCGATTTTGGGGAGCGGTGTCCTCATATGTCGCATAGCCAGCGCCGTCCACAAAACCGTATTGATGGAACCGATCTCGTGGCGAACGATTGCCGAGTTTAAGATGTGATTGCTCAAAATTGTCCTCGCAAATAGAACGACAAAAATGCCCAAAAGGGGCACCAGATCATTTTCCCGGCGCCGGGAAAATGATCTGGTGCCAGTCGCCGAGCCTGTCCGTGGCGGATCATCTTGCTGGTGTCAGCAAGATGATCGCCATCCTCGATGACCAAGTCTTTCGCGTGTGTGTTCATCGTCGTCAGCGCTAGTTGAAGGGAGCTACGTCGATCGACATGCCGTTCTTGGCGTCTACAGACACGTCGATTCGGCAGGGATAACCTGCGGGATATCCCGACACTTCTAGCCACTCATTGGCGAATCGGTCTGGCAGATTGCGCTTTGCGCTTGCATCTAGCGACCTTCCGGGGCGAGCGATCACGACAAAGTCGCCACCGTAAGCGAGGTCCTTTAGGTTCCAGTAGTGGACTCTTCTTTCTCCAAACCAGACTTCAAGATCGGCTTCGGTTTCGCCAGGGTTGACGATCCCGCTGATCTTCAAATCGTCAAGATTGAATCCGTAGGTCTTTTCCAAGATTCGCTTTAGCGATGCTTGTGCCTCTGGATAATGGGCAAGGTCAATTTCTCCGACCGTGACCGGGCGTCCGATTTTGACGAAAGGACTAATACTCTTTGCCTTGGCTGTTACACTCTTCATGTGCTTGCGCTCAGTTCGCAGGCATCGCGCCTCGGGATGGTCGAGCATCGCCGGGGCTTTTCTTTGCCTGACTGATCGTATTATACACGTATATAAACGTATTCATGCGTGTATAATGCTTTTATGAGCGATATGACGCTAAAATCATCCATGCCTCGGAAGGCCACGGGAATCAAGCGAAAGCCAGTCACTGTCACCCTAGACACGGACACAAGAACCAAGCTTGAATTTGTCGCCTCCGAATACGGGTATAGCTTGAGTCTGTTCCTTGAACGAGCCGGCTTGTGGTACGCCAAAGAGATCGAAAAGGACCCTTCTAAACTGCGCCAGCCTGCGGAAGACTGACTCGTGGCGTAAAATGCCGTCGTGCTTCAACAAGCAAAGTACTGCGCTCGTTGCCGTTCTGCATGCCATCCATCAATGGCTTTTTGTCCTCAGTGCGGGCAACCTTTCGCGGTTGCGCAACCGACCTATGCGCCGGTCCAGCCTGCAGCAGCGATTCCACGAACGACCAAAGATCCGGTCGAGTGGAGGTTGTCTGTCGTGTGGCACTGGATCTTTCTCACGATTGCCACTCTTGCGGCTATCGTGACACTTCAGTACGTCTGCGGGACTTTTCAGGCGTTCTACGCTGAGCGATCGACCGGTGTCAGCAATTCGTTTGCTGACTGGTTCATCTCAAGAATGGCTTGGATCGCAGCGCTTGGTTTCGTGGTCTCATGCGCGGCTGTCACCTTCATAGGCACGCGCCTAAGGCGACTCTACGTCTATGAAGCGCCTTATTATTCGGAGTGGAAGAACGCTTTCTGCGGCTACGCTTTTGCGCTCTTTGTGTTTGTTGTTGGAGACGGCCTGCTGACCCACACCCTTGGAGGCCTTACCCCTTCCTCTGATGGTCAAGGATTCAAACAGGGAATGTCCGAACAAGAAGTGATGAGGGCATTTCCAGATCAGTCGCTCACGCCTCGCTCGTATCCTCCAAACAGCCAGATCGAAACCTACGGCGTGTTTGTTGGAACTGGAGACGAGTCGATCGCGGCTGACCTATCGTCGAAGAAGACTGCCATGTTTGTGTTTTCTCAAGGGCGTCTTGTTTCAGAGTCGGTTTGCACCTTTACTGACGGCTCAAATATGCCTACCGTCGAACGAGTCTTTTAGAGGATCCCCCAGCTTGCCGACTGCCATCCTGGCGTCAGCCCAGGAATTACCTTCCCTGGCATTGAACTACTTGCTCGCGGCCCTCCTCCGAATTGTCCTTCTCGCACGGCATTGTTCAGGCGGTTCACTGCATCAGTGTTCTTTTCGACTGCTTCCTTATGGCTGTCGAGCGGTAGGTGAAGCGCCGTCCTGATGTTGTCAACGATATTGTTGACCGCACTTAGGATGTTGCCATAGATCCGAGAAACAAAGGACAGAATGAGCTGTCCGGCCTGAATGAACGGGTCAATGATCGGCTTGACAAGAAGGTCGTAGCCTCCAATCACAAACTTCTGAATGGCATCGCCAAGCGTCTGGAACATCCTGCCAACCGTTTTCAGCGTTGGCCCGAATGTATCGCTCAACCACTCCGACGTGGTCTTAATAGCGGTGTTTAGCGTGCTAATGAAGTACGCGAACTGCTTCATGTCGTTGCCAAACAGGATGACAATGAAGTCCTTGATGCCTTGAGCGGCCACGGCCATGCTCGCAGAGAAATCTGCTGCAGCCCTCATGTTTTCAAAGGAGCCTGATCCTTGTCTCTGATTGCGCATCACGTCGTAGACCGGTTGAGACAAGAAGTAGGCACCGGCCGCATCGGGCGAACCAGCCATCTCTGCGCGCTTTCTTGACTGGTTCAAGTCTTTTGAGTTGCGGATCCAGTCGAGAACCTTGAGTCCCTTGGTGTTGTAGTTGTTGTCACCGAACGGGCCGCCGAGCGGATTGACGCCTGCACCGGCAGCAGCGATCGGCCCAAATCCACTTAGCAAGTTGCTACCAAGCCCCGCGACATCAATTCCTAGAGCTGCCCCAAATAGGTTTGCCGACCGAGCTTCGCCAACAGTGCCTCCGCCCCGTACAAGCGACGTGCGCACTTCATTCAACGTGCTGACCGTTGATTTCATGGCCATTGCAAGCGCCAGGGATTGTGCAGCAGCAGCAGCAAACGGCGCTGCAACCCCAGCAGCAGTTCCCGCCAGACCAGCAGTTCCCCCGGCAGCACTCGCGGATCCCGCCAGGTTCAGAATGCCGCCGATGGTTGGGTTCATGCCCATCGAAAGCATGTGCCCAAATATAGGCATGAGTTGCAATTTCCCGTTGGGACCGATTGCGGCCCTGCTGTTGTTGATCAGCTTCCTGATTGGGTCCACTACTGGCGGAGCTTTGGGAGAAGACTTTTTGATCAGATTGTTGTAGGCAGTGTTCACCTGCTGCTGCGCAATCTTCGTCGCATAAGGATCTCCCGCAACACGAGCGTCATGTAGTGCCCCGTAAGCCTTTCGAAGGTTGGAATAAATCGGCAGGTTAAGTGGGCCATTGTAGCCTGAACCACCACCCGAGCCTCTCCTACCTCCGCCACTCCCCCCTGAGGATCCTCCAGAGGAAATCTTCGGGATTTTGATTCCCTGCATGCCGCCGATCGAGGCGACCATTTTTTGAAAGGCAGTCGCGACCTCATTGGCCAGGAACTTTGTGTTCGCAAGGGAGATGTTCAGCTTGTGAATTCCAGCGTTCACATCACTCGTCGACTTCTTGACCGCCTCCATACTGGATTGAAGGCTTCGAATCGCCGCAAAGGCGGTTTGATCCTTGATTTTTGCATCGACAATAATCGCCATCGCTAGTTCATTCCTTCTGGAAGCTCAGGTTCGGGTTGCTGAATGGGCCGTGTCGTACGGCGACCGTTCTCGGGGAATTCCTGCTCTGCCAGTTCGAGAGCATCTTCGAGCAATTCGCTCACAGAGCACTGATCAAGATCAATACCGCAGGGCTCAGAGCCAAGCTTTTCACAGAGGGATCCGAGCCGTGCGTTTATGGAGTAAAGAGCATCCAGTTGATACGCTAGGACAGAGGGGTGGCCCATTCCCTTATAAAGGAAATAGGCAATTACCCCTGTCCGGAAATCTCTTTTGGGTCCTTTTTAAGCGCCTTCTGGGGGAGCTCGTTGTAGAGCGCCATCATCTGGGCCAGGATGAGCGGGTCAGTCATGAACAGCACAATCTCTTCCCATGTGTACCGGTCTTCATCTGGGCAGCTTTGCGCTCTGTACAGAGCCGCAGCGATTTCAGCGGCATCTCGCGACACGAGTACGGGCTCAGCGTTCAGCATCAGCGTCTGAGGTGGCTGATAATCTGGGCTTCCTTTGATGCCAACGCCCGTGCTGTACTCGGCTAGCTTTTGCTCCCTCATGTCTTTGACGTTTAGGTACTCGGTCGGCGTGAGGTGCCGCACATGCATCGAAAAAGTGACCGACCCGTCTTCAGAAGTGAAGACAGGGTCGGGGGTGACGAACGTGCGCTCTCGCGCGGTCAGCGACTGTGGAGTAACTTTCGGCATTAGGTGTACGCAACGGAGTATTGGAGCGTGCCGAAATCGGCAGGCCCGAGACTGAGAGTGGATTCCTGAGCGCCTCGGCCCTGGCCGCCATCGCGGAAGGCTCCTCGGTGTCCTAGGAACGTGTGTGTCTGGATCGATCCAGCGTTGGTGCCGGTCACCCAAACGACCTTGATGTAGTCGTAGGTGGTTGCTCCGGCTACACCTTGGAACACGGTGTAAAGCGGGTTGGGATCAGAACCGTTGTTGACTTTGTAGATGGTGATCTCGGCAGACCAACCATCGGCGATTGGCACCTCGTTGTGACGCGTGGTGTGCATCGCGTTGACTTCTGGCGCTTCGACGTCGATCGAGAACTGAATACCCATCAGCTCTCCCACGGGTACGCCCCCGGTAACTGCAGCAAGGCTTACGCCTGTGCCCCAAGTTACGGTGCCATCGCCAGCGACGGTGCCCGGATAGATCAGGCACGACGTTGTATGCCGACCAAACATCGGCATTGGGATTTTTGACATTTAGAGACCCTCAGAGGACGATGTCGCGTCTCTCGAATGCGGCTAGGGCGCTTTCGATATGCGACTCAATCAGTGGTTCGCCGAGAGCTTCAAGCTCGTCGTCTATGGGACGGCGCACCATTTTGCTACGAGGCCGGTTTTTGCCTGCCAGGTAATCAGCCACGGGCGAAGCGTTGATAAGGCTTGCCGTGATTCCTTCAGAGGTCGTGATCATGGGATCGACCTTCCAAAACGAAATGAACCCGCTAGGGCTATGGGTGTTGATAATCGCGGGATCGAGCATCGGAACGCTTGGGTTCACGTACTCGTTTGGCATCCGAAGTTTCCAAACGCTCGCCCCGCTCACATGACGCGTCGCGTACGGGTGACCCATCGCCGCAAGCTGAGCAAGGCTGTATCCTCCGCTCGATAGCCCTACGGCTACCTGCTTCATCTCGTCCATCCCGGAGGACAGACCGAGTTTGAAGGCGGTCTCTAGCTCGTCGCCAAGATCAATGTCCATCAGTACATCTGGGTGAGGAGGCCTGGGCTGTATTTGAGTGAGCAGCCGTACACGTTGGTCTGTGAGACGCTAAAGATCGCGTGAATCAGTGGGTCAGAAAGCGTGCTGTTGACCACTCCCTGCTCCCACACGGTGAAGGTATTGAAAACTGCGCTGGGGCTGTCCATGGCCGCCCTCATCAGGTTGCCAAAGTTGTCGTTGGACTCCTGAGTGCCAACGGTTGAAGATTGGCCCCACTCTTCGAGGTAGTAGGCTTTGAAAGGCCTGCGGCATAGTCCGACAGCGGACATGAGCAACTCGCCATCTGCCGATGGAACAGCCTCCCCGATCTCGAGGAGAATGCAGGGGAACGAAAGGTTTGGATCCGACGAGCGAAGTTGCTCAATAAGCGACTCTTTGGCACCCTCGGTGTTCGTGAAGACGTTGACTCTTCCCGAAGGTGGTTCAGGCAAGCTGACAGCCGCCGAAAGCACCGCGGTAAGTTCCGCCCGCATGTCGGCAAAGTTTGTGGTGGGAACAAAAGGCATATCAGATCAGGGTCTTGGGTGGCTCGACGGGCACGGTGTAGAAGAACGCATGAGGCAACTTCACTGGGCGCTTGGGCTCGCCTTGCGGTGCACCCCACTCCGTGTCGCCGTTACGGGTTGTGTAGTGCACCAAATCTCCGCTCTTTACAGGGATCACATACTGGCAGTCCGTCTTGTTGGCGGTGAGGAGGGTGTTTTCCTTCGCGATGAACGAGTCGGCCATTCCCGTGTTGTAGTTGGGCGTCCGGTGCAGGTTGCAAGGGACGTTCTCTAGAGGCGTAGGGTCATCGGGCGACAATGGGCGAATCGTGTAGCCAATGACCGTGAGCGTCCCGGACTTGTAGACGGGCATATAGACCGTCATCGAGTCCAAATACCTTCGGATCTCGCGCGGGGTCAGTGGTGGAAGTGCCATCAGTAGGAGTGCTCGAGCCTGTACCTGTATAGGTAACGCTCTGCTTGGCCCCGAACGCCTCGGCCCATGCGAAGCAGCAGGGCAGGGTCGTACTCGTCGGATTGGTCGATGTCGGTGATCTTGATCAGCCCGGCCATCAGCCCCTCTCGAACTGCCGCAAGCGTGTTGGCCACAGCGAGAAGGAGGATTCCCTCCCACGCGCCATCGGGGATCGTGCCAGTGCAGTAGCCCCAGACGCCTGTCACAATGATCGACTGAGGTTGCCCGCGCTGGACGTAGGCAAACATGATTGAGGTGTAGGGTGGGGCTGGCACCACATTGGGGTCGAGGGCCGGTTCAAGCCAGTAATCGGCTCCCTGAATGAGAGTGCTTCCACCTAGGCCCGTCGAGGGGTCGACGCCAGTCACGACCGACGTGCACGAAAGCAGTCCGTTGGTGAGCAGAAGTTGGCAGTCTCCACCCACAAAGCCGCCAAGCCTATCTGGCCCCGGTGGGTTGAATGGAATTGACTGAGCAGTACTGCTTGTCTGAAAGAAGGGCCGGTAGCCTGTCCGCTGGTTCCAGTCATCAATCGCTGCTGAAAGCCTCGACGCGACGTCAAAGCCTCCAGGAACGCTGATGGGAGTGGGCAGATTGGCCAGATAACTGGTCACATCTGATACCGTGGGCAGGCTACCGTGGCTCATTTACTTGCTCTTTGCGGCGGCCAGCGTAGGCTGTGCAGCCGGTGCAACTCCAAGCTCACTCTTGAGGGCCGCGATTTCGTCGCGAAGCTCTTTGAGTTCGGATGCTTGGCTTGCGCTCGTCTGGGTCAGCGCACTTACCACTTGCTGGTTGCTAATCACCAGTTGGCGGATCATGTCCGCTAGAGGAGCAAAGTCGGCGCTTCCGGCAGTTGGTTTGCCTGCAACAACGGGCTCGGACTGCTTCTTGAGCTCGAACCACTCGTTGGTGGTCACGAACATCACGTTGGTGTCTTTCTGAAGGATTGCGAGTTCCCGGTCAGTAAGCACCTGCCTGGTGCCGTCGCTGAAACAGACGCCTGTTCGGTCCTGGAACCGGTCCAGCTTTACGGCGACCTTCTTGCCTTCTGCAATTGCGAGCTGTGCGTTCATGATCTAGCCTCTGTGCTCTCAGGAGTCTCTTCAGCTGCAGGCTCTGCTGCGGCCTCAGATACGGGTGTGTTGCGAGCCTCAGATTCAGCGTGCTCGCGTCCGTCTGGGTCTTCGGCGACCTCGGCGACCTCTTCGGTCGCAGGGATGTCAGCCTTAAATTGAAGGGAGTGGGATGCTTTGCTCGAGGACTTCTCGCGCAGACTCAGCTCGGCAAGCACGAACTCTTCGTCGCTTCGGAGCCTATCCAGTCCAGCATCATCCAAACGTACAGTCTCGCCCGTGGCAAGGAGCACGTTGTGCTTTCCCTGGTCGCGGCCAAGAACCTGGAATTTATGTTCTGTAATCATGGGTTTGAAGGGCGTTCAGGCAGTGGGCGTGAACGTGTGAGAGGCCTTCGTCGTGACCTTTTCTAAGGCTTTGCTCACTTTGGCGATGGTGTATTGCCCAGTCTTGAGGTTTGGCAGCTTAGCGTCGGGCACAAAGAAGGTTTGGGTGGAGAGGGTGTTGCCGTTGGCGTCTTGTGAATCGATGCCGACGAGGTTCTGCCCGTTCTCGCGCCCGAGAGTTCGAAATGGTTGAGCAGGCATGATGTTGAAAGTGGCCCGGGGGATCCCCCGGGCCGTAAGCGATCCTTACGAAGTCGACAGACTTGGGTTGCTCGCTCTGTCGTAGCCTGGAGTCGACGTGAGAGTCGAGTGGGTAGCGACGCCGCTTGGAACGACCGCGCCAACGATCGAGGCGTAGCGGAATGCCACAGCGCCCGTGATGACCACGTTGGCCGTAGCGCGAACGATCTGTCCTCTGACATAGCTCACCAGGGGCTTGAAGATGTCAATGAACAGAAGCGTTGCGGAGTCTCCGGTCGTGGCCTGAGCCTGAACCGTGTTGCCGGAATCGACGTGCTGGAAGAGTCCAATGGTGCCAGCGCCATATGTGCCGGACGTGTTGGAGCCCTTCGCCTGCAGAGTCGCCGTGCCGGTTGCGGTGATCGTGCCAATCAGCGCAAGGAAGAAAACTCCGTTGTACTGCTGACTCATCGAAACCTCGGTGAAGGTTTGAGTGTCGGTTGTACCCGCAGCCACCGCGCCAAGCGCGAGGATTGGGTCAAGGTCGGTTGTCGGTTGGTGGAAGAACATTGTTTAACCTCGTGTGAAGTGGGCTCCGGAAGACCCGAAGCCCGTGACCCGCGCTACGAAAGCGCCTTAGCTCTGCTGTCCGATGTGGACGGCGCGGCTCTGAACGGTCTGTCCACCGCAGCGGAATCGGAAGTTCCAACCGAGGGCGTTCTTCTGGATCATCGAGCGGTCTTGAGTACCGTAGGTCTCGATGGTCATGCCAACGCGCTGGCAGAAGATGTACGCATCCTTCGGATCACCGAAAGCGACGACATTGTTTCCTGCGCCGGTGTTGGGCATGAACGGCGAGAAGATCACGTCAAAGCCAAGAAGCTTGTGAACGCGCTTGCTTGCCAGACCCTCAGGACCCTGCGATCGAGCCAGACCAAAGATGAGCTGGCCAGAACCGTCAGTGATCTGCGAGAACGTCGCCCAGGCGTTGATCTTGTTCATCAGCGCCACAGTCGTGTCAGAATCGGTGTACTGCGGAGGCATGCCCTCAACAAGGTTGATAAGGCCTGCAGCCGTGACCGGGTTACCGCAGTTGACCACTGGGCAGTAGTCGCCCGCGCCGCCCGCGTTGGTCAGAAGTCCGACGGGCTGGTTGATGCCGGTACCCGACACCAGAGCGTTGTCGAGACCGAGATCGTAGGCCTGGCCACCGAGCTTGCCGATCACCATCGAAAGAGGAATCTGAGAGTCCTCCAGGAGGTTGCGCGAGCACTCGATGAAGAACTGGCCGGTGTGGATCTCAACCGTCACGTTGCCGAAGTTCGGGTCAGCCTGACTTGGCGTGGGGCCCTTTTCGCCAATCCACTGGATTCGCGGGCTGTTTGCCACGTAGATGTCGGCCGTATCCGAGTCGTTGTTGATTCGGGGCCAGATCACCTGGTCAGCCGAGCACGGAACCGTCTCGACATAGCTCATGAGCCGTGTCGGGTGAGGCTTGCGCTGAATGAGCTGAGCAATGTACTGCGGAGGAACGAAGAAGCCTCCGCCGCTGTCCGCGCCCTCAGAAAGGGTTTTCGCGTCCATCAGGACTTGGAAGTCGGCCTTGTCGAGCGCGTCTTGTCCCTTTCGAGCGTAGATCTCGAACGCCCGCATGTAGGTGGGCTCCTGGATTGCCTTCAGGGTTCGGTCGGAGAGAACCGCACCGTCGCCCTCGATCGGCACCATCTTGCCCGTGATGGGATCGACGCCATAGGTCTCGTGACCGCTCTTGCCTTCCCATGTCGTGCGCTGGCCCATGGCCTTTTGAGCTGCATTCTGGATGGCTGCAAGTTCTGCCTTAGCAACCGCACCGATCGGCATGAGATTCGCGTTGCCCATAAGTCCCTTTGCGGACTGCATGCTCTTCTCAAGCTCGATTGCGGACTGAAGGTTGGCCTCAGCCTCCTTGAGTCTTTGGGGATACTCCCTCAGAAGTTTCAACTCGTCGGGGGACCAATTGCCCTTGGCCTGAAGCGTCTCGCACTCCGACACGATGCCCTCGAAGGCATCACGCTGCGCCTTGATCAGCGCATTCTCTTGATATGCTGTTGCCACTGAAATACCTCGCTAAGTGGTGGTCGTAGCAGCCTGTCCCTCTTTCAGGGAGGCAAGCATCTGCTTGGCGCTTGCGAGACTCTCCTCAACCGCCTTTGCCGCGGACTGATCCACGGTTGGGGGAATGAGAGCCTGCAGAGCGTCCATAGACGTCTTGCATGCGTTAGCTGCCTGGTTCAGGAGGTCAATGGCAACAGCACCAAGGTCCGCGCCCCCCTCTTGTCTAAGTGCTTTGATCGCCTTGAATCTGGCGTGAGTCAAATCGCACTCGGTCTGCAGGTCGTCAGCAAGGGTCAAGACCCTCGCAACCTGCTCAGACGTCCGAAGCCCACGGGCATCAGGCGTCTGCAATCCTTTCAGGTGCAAATACTTGGATCCGCACGAATGAAGGTCTCTGGACATCAGCCCCTCGTCGAGGGAGTCCAAATAGCTCTTGAGGTGATTCTCAAAATGAGACTTGAGTTCACCGTGCTCTGCTCGGTTTACGATTCCGTGCGTGAGCATGTGATCTGCGCCGGCATTGTGGCAGCGGGTCAGGACGGCATGAAGCGCGTCGCCAACAGTCTTGAGGTGCTCTCCGAGGCCCTTGTAGTCGAGGTCGTACGCGTCCCACTCATCGAGGTTGCGCTGCGAGACATCGTCATTTAGGCCTGTGTGGTACTGATAGACCGTATCGCCCCACTTTGTGGAGATGTCCTTGTACTCGGCTGGGCTGATCGTCCGATTGCGGAAAAGCGACTTGACGAGCCCATCGTGCTCGGCTGCCATCTTGGCGCACATCGAATGCCCAACCATGGGCTTCACCGGATACACGTAGTCGCCAACCTTAGGGTCGGTGAGAACCGAAGACCCTTCAGCCTCAACCTGCATGCCTTCCGTGAGTGACTTCAAAGAAGGAGCGGATCCGAAGTCGTATGACTTGAGCGGCATAATGTCTTGCCTTGTGCGGGGTTCGCACGGAGTCGGAGTCAAAGACGCGTCGATGCCGAGAGGCCACTTGGTGATCTTCGTGGCGATCACCGTTCCGTCAGCCGCCTTTACGGGCTCTCTTTCCACGAGGTGCGATGCGGTGCCAGAGCTGGCCCCGATCTTCTTACGGTCCTTCTTGGAGAGGTCGGCAATCTGCTTGGCGTAGCTGTTCGCTTTGTCAAGCTGGTAGTCCATCCACACGCCCTTGGCGTCAGCCTTGAGCGTGCATGTCCCGATCTCTTCTTTGCGAACGTCGGGATCTAGTCCGTGGTGCCAGTACACCGGGGATGTCTTGTGAGATCCGAAATCGGTCTCGGAAGTGAAGAACTCCTTGGCAAGGTCGGGATCGTCCTGAGTCGAGAAGAGGACCAGGTAACAACCGCCCTTGAAGGGATCTTTTGCGTCGACCTTGATTTCAGCGGTCGAGAAGGCAATTTCGGTCACAGAAACTTCCTGTGACTTCACAGCGCTTGACGCGCCCTGTCTTAGTGCGTTGATCGCCTGGCTTGGCATGGCTTACTCCCTGTCCCTGTCCCAAATCAGAAGGGCCGCCTGATCGCCACCGATTTGGCTTAGCCGCTTCAGGTGCCTGTTCAGCGTCTTGATGAGGACGATGTTTTCATCGAGGTACCGGTCGCAAAACTCCTCAAGTGCTTTAGTCGGACCGGCAGAGGCGGAAACGCTTTGCCAGCCTTCTTGGGCCTCTTGAACGGCAGACATGATCTGCTGGTAGCAGTCCTCAAGGCTGGTCGCGGTGCAGGGGCAGTCGGCTACGCCAGGCACCGATACGGGCATAGCAGCGTAGTCGGCAATGAACTTGCAGACTCCCTTGACGTGCTTGCGGCATTCCTTGGAAAACCGACCAAGCCACTTGTGGGAGCCTTGCCACTCTTCGGTTTTTGCCCACAGGGACAGTGCGAGGCCAAGCGAATGGGCCCGCATCTCGATTTCGGCTTGTCGCCTTAGCAATGCGCTTTGTTCGGGGGTGATCATGATCGTGAGGGAGCAAAATGAGCAGGGGTCCGAAGCGGTATTGCTTCGGACCCCTGGGGGTGTGATCAGAGCTAAGCTTTGGGTCAGCCGGTCGTAACCGGACCTGGGGCAAGAGGAATGCTTCCGCTTCCAGACTTGTCGCCCTTCACCATCATCGACGCGGCAATCAGAGTGGTCGCCAGCGCCTCAGCAGAGGACGGAGAGATCGGGATGTCGAGCTTCTGGTCGTCCCACTCGACAACTACGTGGACGTTGTGGTCGCTGGCCGTAAGGACCAGGATCTTGACGTCGCTAACCCGGTTCTTTGGCGATAGGTGTTCGTGCGGTACAAGCATCAGTAAACTTTTCCTCTGGCCGTCTGGCCCATCACCACGTCACGGACGTAGACGTCTTGGCTGTCGCCGTGGTCTTCGATCTTCATGACCCAGGACCAAACGTCGTTGACAAAACAGCGCTCGCCTTCCCTGGTGTGCTTTGTCGGCCAGTCCTCTAGGACCATCAAGGGAGTGAGAGGCGGATCGCCTTCTTCAAGCTGCGGTGGGTCGTTGTCCCAGTAGCGAATGGTGCAGGGCATCAGGCCCGCGCCTTCCGTTTTTTCAGGGTGTAGGCAACCTGCCACAACCCATGTACGCAACGGTAGTCGTGGTCAAGGACGCCGACTTTGGTAAACCAAGCGAATAGCCCAACCCATAAGAAACTGGCGCACCAAACAAGGGTGAGCCAGACCGAAAGCCGCAACGCATTGAGATTGCCCTCGCAATAGATCGAGTTGCACAAGAGCAGCCGCGAACAGGCACTTACGTTTGCTGGAAGTGGAACTTTTACGAAAGCGTGTGGAACAATGCCTTGGCCCTCTAGCTCTCTGCTCACCGCAATCGGAAGCCAGCGCCATCCGCCGTCTTCATAGGTCAGATGCTTTTGGTGCGGGTCAAACCGACAAATACGAGACCTGACCGAAAACGCGCCAATTGGGATGCGCGAACAGGTGTACGCGCGATTGACGTGGATTGTACTGGCCATCAGTTGCTCTGAACGAAGCCTGAACGTGAAGGCTCAGGGACTGCGGAATGAAGCAAGTCAATGATTGGCGTCCAGTTTAGAGTGAGCGAAATTCCGTGCTCTTTCAGATGCTTGCACAGCAGACTATGTCGCTCGGCTCCCGAGAGTGAGGCTAGCAGCGTCTTAGCAAACTCCACGAACCACACGCCTGAGTCCGAAACTCCATGGCAATACACCCTGACCCTGTCGCCCAGGTCGTCCAACTCAAACTTCGGTTTTTGGTCAGAGCTCTCGCCAGTTGAAACAACAGGCTTGCCCAGTTTTGCTAGTTTTGTCTGCGCTGCAAGTACCGCTAGTTCAACCAAATCTGCGACAACTTTCATCTCCTCGCGTCCAGCAGCGCCCGGGCCTTTATTTTCCTGGCAGAACTTGCGGATCTGATCTGCGCCGGTGATCCGTAGGTCCGCATTGAGTTCGAAACCGGTGATCTTTGAGTGTTTAAGCCCAGATACAAAGACCCTGGCCAATTCATCTGCGATGATGCTGTATTCACACCGGATGTAGCTGTACGGCGAGTTGGGGTCTGGTTTAAGCTTATGAACACCTACTTGCGCAGCGATGTCCGAAATATATCCAGCGGGTTGCGTGGGGCTGACACTCTCATAGCATTTGAGGAACTGGTCCTCAGTCAGCACTGACAACGGGCGATAGTGCCCTCGCATCAGCAAAAGATAGTCGCCTGGCTTGCCCTGGTAGTTGGTCCCGCAAATCCTGAGAAAACGCCCTTGACCATCAAAAGCCGCTTCAACAACATATTCCAACTGGCGCTTCGACCAGTCAAACAAACTTTGAAGGAATTCAGGCGTGATTAAGTCGTGCGCCGGAATTTGAACCGCTTCAAACTTCTCAGTTTCGCGCACTACTTGGATCTCAAGTCCACTCGTTGAAGGCGTTACGCCGTTGCCGACAGATGCTTGGTTTTCGCTCATGGTTTATCGGGAAAGAGCGAGGAAGTACTCGCCGCTCTTTGGGTCAGGTCCCTTGTGAGGGACAAGTTAGTCGTCTTGGTCCGCGAGCACTCCCTCGCCTGGACCGGCCAGTTGATTGCCATCGCCGTTGTCGACCATCGCCGTGGTCGGATCCTTTGGCGCTTCTGCTGCTTGCCGCTGAGTGCCTTCCGCTTGGCCCATGGGGCGCGTTCCCTTTGGCACCTGAATCTGGTCTCCGCCGTCGACCTTGCCCATGCCGATCCTTGCGCGTCCCTCGTCGGGGGTAAGGGGAGGCACACCGCAGAGCACTGCGATTTCCTTGAGCAAGATGTCCTTGAGGGCCTCGATCTTGGACTCGTCGTACATGATCACTTGGCCGTTTTTGCCAAGCTCAGGAATCAGGTTGCTTGTAAGCTGCCGAGCCCGCCTTCTGGCGTAGGGGATCACGAACGAACGGAACGTTAGATCGATCGCGGCTTCGATCGACGCGCGATTGTTGGACTCTCTGAGCCCGGTGCCCATGCCAACCACGACTGGCTGAATGCCAAACACGGCGCAAAGCCTCTGCTCTGCTTTCCCGGTCGTGTATTCGAGCCCGAGGGACTTGGGATCAAACTGAAGCTGCCCGACCTCAAGCGGAATGTTCGAGACGAGAACCGACCCTTTGCCGTCGCGCGTGAGCTGCTGTCTAAACCGGTTTTCGAGTTGCTTTGCTTGACCAGGCCCAAACTCGAAGATCGGCTGGAAGCTGTCTTCCGCGGTGTAGTTGCTCGGATACTGTTTAGGTGTGATCAGCGCCGACGCGACTGCCCCGTTCGCAAGGATCGCCGCCTCGTGGCGGGCTGCCAGCATGTCCGATGCTAGTTCAGGGATCGCCGCGTAAAGCGGAGACATCCCGTAGACCGGCCAAACCGGATCCATCATGTACCGCATGTGCAGGATGTCGCACGGAGGAATGCGGTAGTAGCCGTTGACCGTGCTGACCCGGTACTCGGAAACGAACTCACCCGTTCCAGGCCAGGTGTAGGGATAGCACGAGTTTTCAGGAAGAAACTCAAGTGCGATCACCTTATTGGTGCGCGGATGCCTGTGCTTGTAGGCGTAGCTGTTGCCCCAAGCCATCTCCGTGAACACGGAAAGCTGGCTTAGGTCCGTGCCGTCGTACCACGGGTTTGGCCGCTCCAGGAGCACCGTGGCCGGATGGTGCTCGATGAGCTCGTACTTGTTGCCGCCAAGATCCCAATACGTTTCGAGCGGGATTGCCTCGATCTGCCGAACCGCGAACGAGATGATGGAAAAGACGATCGACGAGTTGTAACGAAGGCTTGTTGCCTCGTTCCAGTCGATTCCTCCGGCCAGGGTCTGCTGGTACTGCCCGAAGTAGGTGCCTGCTCCGTAAGAACCGCCCGTAATGCTTGCGACCGTGTTGCCACGCCTTGCCGCACTGACCAGCGCACTGGCGAACTGGCTGACCCTTTGTCCAATGCTCATTTTTGCGGTTCATCCTGCCCAGCGATAATGCCGTCCACGACCTTGGTGAAAAACCGGTGTGCGAGAACGGATCCAATGACCACCGGGGCCAGCGCAAGCAGTCCGGCCGCTACGCCAAGCAGCACGCCGAACACGGGGAGAAAAGTTGTCATCAGTAGACGCCGATCTTCTTGCGGGTTGGTGCGGTGCGCTCAGCCATCGCGTCGGCCAAAGCGTCTACCCAGTCGTCGTTGCGTCCTCTCGGGAACGCGCGAAGTTCTTCAATGAAGTCTTTCGCGTACTTGGAGTTTAGTAGCTTCAAATTGCCAGCGTTGACCTGCGCTGCTGAGGGCTCGGCTCTTAGTTCCTTGTCTCCGGAGACAGGAAGCACGACCACGCTGTAACCAGCGTGCAGAGCAAGGAACTTCTGGGCCGACTCCTTGCCCGCTGCGCCTGGATCCTGAGGACCACGGATGCGCGAAGGCTTTCGAAGGTCGGCTTCCTGCCGGATGCGCCTGTTGCGCTTATTCGGCTCGTGCTGGAAGCGCACGACGTCCGCATAGAAGATCCCGTCTGAATCCGGCCCGAAAAGCTCGACACCAGCAGTCCAGTCTCCGTCGTCCTCTGTCGCGCCAAGGTCCCACGCAAGGCAGCTTTTAAGCCCTGCGGGTATCGCCTCGACGATCTCAATCTTGTCCGGATGGAATAGCGATCCTTCTGGAGGAGTCGGGTTGCCCTGGAACAAGGCTTCAAACTTATGGGCGCCCGCGTCCTTGAGCTGCTGAAGAATGAACTTCTTCGGTTTTTGCTCTGGCCACAGCGGCTCGCCGACTTCTCTGCCGAGAACGTCGCCTTCCACGGCAAGAGCCGGGAAGTTGATGACGGTCCAGCCGTGATCAGGCTGGGCGGTCAGCCGCCCAATGAGGTCGTCTTCGTGCCAGCGCGTGGCAATAATAACGACGATCGTGTCCGGCCAGAACCGCTGGACGATTGCGCCGGTGTACCACTCCCAAATGTTCTCCCGAATGGTTTCGGAAGAAGCTTCCTCCCAGCTCTTGATCGGGTCATCAATGATGATCAGCCGGAGCCTAGGGATACCGGTAGGAGGCGTTCCAACACCCCGAACCGAGACCGTCCCGCCAGTGGTGAAGGACCACTCATCGAGCGCTGTCGCGTCCGAAGAGAGAATGCCACGCTCGTGCGCCAGGTCCCTTGCAGGTTTGCTAAGCTGCTTTTCGGCAAACCGCTGGTTGTATCCCGTGAGAAGCGCGTTCTCGCCCGGGAAGTGCTCGCCCCAGTAGACCGGCAAGCGTCGGGTGATCGTGTCAGACTTGGCGTGCTGCGGAGGCATCGAGAGGATGACCCGCTGCAGACGACCCTCGATGATCTCTTGGACTACCTCCTCGCACAGCCAATCAATGTGGTGCGGAACGAGGTAGTAGCTGGGAATCGTGGTGTCGTACCACTTCCTGTAGGTTGGCCTTGTGCTAGCTTTCGCCAGAACCTTAGCCTGAATCTGCTCCTTGATCGGGATCCCGCGCCGGGCCGCTTCCGCGAGCCTCTCGGACAAAGGAATCGCATTGAGGGGAATTCGCGAGCTCCTGCCAAATCGACTCAATGAGAGCCTCGTCCGTTGTATCGTTTAGGGTCAAATCGACCTTGGAAGTGTTGGAGAATTTGCCTCCCACGAGTTGGGCCGCTGTCTCGACTGCATTGAGCAGCAAAGCGTGGTCGCCAGCTTCCCTTGCCTTGTTGGCTATCCCTTGGATTTCGAGAAGTTGGCCCTCCAGCGTGGCAATCGGGATGATCTTGATGTCCTGCTCAAGGTGCTGCTTTCGCACACGCTCAAACCGCTCAAGGAGCACTTTTCGAGCCCTGGAACCGTTGACTTGAATGTCGAACTTGATCGCAGGGTTGTCGAAATTGAGGGCGCTGATTGAGGATCGGACTGGAGTCGTCGTTCCAGGGAATACCGATTGCCAGGATTCACGAATGTCCTTTGCAGACTGAAACACCGCAAAGGCATCGACGATGTAGTGAAGCTGGCGCGTTGAAAAGCCGGGGCCTTTGCTCATTAGATCCGCGCACCGCAGCCGCAGTACGCCTCCAGTTCGCCTCGCTTAAATCTGGGAGGCCTATTTAGCGCGTCGCCAAACTCTGCAAGCTGTCCGTTCCAAGCGCCGTAGCGACGAACGACGCCGGCGAACTCTTCAATATCGTGAGCGCGAGTGCACCAGACAGGGCTACCGTTCCGAAGAACCGGCATGCCGTACTCGGTCATCTCTTGCCCGCAGTGGTAAAGCTCGTGCTCGATGACTGCGCAGCGGCTCACGATGTCCGCATCGTAGAACCACGGGGCATTAAGCGTAATCAGGAAGTCCGGCCAGTTGTCCTGCGGATCCCAGGATTCCCTGCGTGCCCAACTCTGGATCAGTTCTGTCGATCGCCCTTGCGACCACTTTGCAACCTGTCCTTGCGGGACTTCGGCCTGTCCGGCGAGGATCTTTCCCTTTTCTTTCGCGCCATAGCTTGCCCACACGAACAGAATCTTCGCTTCGAGCAAATGCTGGTGGTCTTCGTTGTAGTACTGCGGGACGTCGCCCGTGATGAACATCTCTTCGGCCCATCTCCGAACTTCGGGGGCAGGCTCGAAGTGAATGCCGGAGCTTAAAACCGAGGCAGGAATAACCGGGAACTCAAGCTCAGACCCGCTACGCTTAGCCACCTCGCACCTTTAGTCGTTGCGGCTTACGCTTTCTCGCGCAAAAAACATGAGCGCAATGCAAATCGACACGGTCGAGACAAGCAGTTCTTGCTTAATCGATGCTTGATCCAAAGATTGCCCCGAAATCATCCACAGAGCGCAGCAGATCAGCACCGATATCCCAAAGCTGAGCAGCAGAAAACAGGCGACCATTCCGACAAACGCGAAACAGTCGCCCAGGAACTTCCACATTAGAATCCCCAGCTTCCGCCGACGATCAGCCCCGCGTTCGTAAGCGAGAGCTGATTGATCTGGAATGCTTTCGAGAGGTCCGCTTTCTCGCCGATCCCGCCGAAGAGGGAGAAATTGGAATTGAAGTGGTATCGAACAACACCAGCAAAACCAGCGACGGCGCTTTCGTCCTTGACGTCATAACCCCCGAATAGATCGAAACCGACCGTGAGATTCGGTACTTGACCAAAATTGAATCCCAGAAAGGACCACCCTTTTGCCAGAGGAGCGTAACTCTTGACCTCGTTGAGTGCGATTACGGCATCGTGGCCGCGCTGGATGAACTCAGCGCCAGACCACGGGCCAGCGAACGGGTTAGATGTCGGTGCGGTTGCTTGCAGGCTCACCGCAAGAACTGGCTTTAGGGTTGGGGCACTGTCCGCAAACGAGCAGGCAGAAAGCACGGCGAGAAGGGCAAGACTAAGGAAGTGTTTCATAGATGCTCCGCAGCTTTTCGAAGCTGCTTGGTAAACCGCGAAGGCTTTCGCCTGCGGCAATTCCTGGTCATGTCGATCGGCACGGACGGTTCTTTAGCGAGTGCAGAGCCTGGCAAGCGCCAAGTCGGGGCCTCTACGCTTGGGATGCATTCACCGGAGACGACTTCTTGCCCCTGCAAGGCTGGGCATGTGCAGACCGACAACCGCCTGGTGATCGTGTCGGACATGCCATGCCGTGCGGGCATCAAAACGAAGCTGCTTGGCCCCATTAGGCGCTGCGAACGATCGACAGATCGGCAACGAACTCAAGGCCTGCGTACTCGGCAAGGTCCGCGCCACGGCGAACAAGGTAGGAGGCCTTCGAAAGGTCGATCGCCTCGACGAGATCGGCGGGAAGACCCTTGACGTTGTCGGTGATCGTCAGAGCGAGTTGCTCAGCGTCCTTTGCGCCCTGAACCTTGGCGGTCGCCTCGACGTTGATGCCGCTTCCGACTTCGAGGGAAACGACCTGATCGGGAAAGCTGGTGAGGGTTACCGGGTGACTGGCAAGGTGAAACACCTTGAGCTTGGTGTTTCCTTCGACGACGTACAGATCAGCGGTTGCGGTGTAGCTTGACATGTTTGTTCCTTGGGGCTAGGCCCCGAATCCTAAAATCGTTTGGATGGCTAACGTCTGCGCCTGCCCGGTGACGCTGAGTCTCGAGCCTGCGCAATCTGTTCGATCTGCTTGTTGAGCGCCGAGATCTCGGCCCTTGGTGAAATCAGATCGCCTTCTGCTTTGAGATCCGCATAGGGCTTGAGTGCACGCACAAGGACCACCGCTTCATACAGCGGGTCTTTGTGCCGAGTGCCGACGCAAAGCGAGCGAGACCACGCGGGATCACACTGGCGCGGATACTTGTCAAATTCACCCTCCGGCATGGGGGCGCATCTGACACGCTTGTCGATGACTTCGTTCATTGAGCGCGAGTCCTGATTGAATTGACTGTGGGCAGCTTTTGCGCTAGTCGCCGTAGCGCCGAACAACGTCCCCTAAACGTAGCTGCGAGTCGGTGGTCTCAGGGGACAATCTCCCACATGGGCCACAGTCAAACTGGTTAGAGAATGTCTCCCGTGAGCATTTCAGCAGGCAAATAGGCAGTCATAAAGCGCATGCCTTCCTCGATCTTGACGGCCTGCTCGTCCTTGACAAACGTGCATTCAAGGGGCACACCGCGAACGTTCGTTGACCGAATGATAAACAGTCCCAACTCGTAGATCGGGCCATCTTTGCCCATTTGGATCTTTTCTGGAAGGCGCTTGCTTGCCATGGTCAACTGGCCTCGGCTGGAAGACAGATTTCGACCTGACCGAAAACTTTGGCCGTGACGGGTTTGTTTTGGTCTTTAAGGAACAAGCAAGGAACCTGCGTCTTTGCCCCTGCAAGCAGGATCAACACTTCGACCCACCCTTCTTCGTCGTTTGCAGACTTCGTTATGTGGGTAACGTCTTGGCCGTTGACTTTGACAACGATATCCCTGTGCTTGCCATTCGGAAACTCTGCCCGTACGGTTTTAGCGTCAATAAACATGGTCAACTGGCCTTTTTGTGGCTGGTCTTGATGTGCGCGTGAGTCTCGTGTGTAGACATGCCCGGAGCCGCGATCACAAGGCCCATTCTTGAAAGAGCATTGTGCAGACGTGGGTTCTGGAACCCTACGCAACCGCCGCCACGCTTGCGCTGCGAGACCATTCGGTTGATGTCACCCACCAAAACCCAGGGGCTTGCAGCGTCGGCCGAGATTGCCCACTTCGCGTGATCGTGCGCTTCAGAGAAGGTGTAGGGCATGCCAACAGGCTGCATGCTCACGAACTTAATGTCAGCAACGCGGTGAATGCCGTCCTTGTCCGCGGTGGGAGCGATCTCACCACGGATCCACGTCTCGACGTCAAGGTCGACGCCAAGAGCACTGCCCACGCCGTCGTTCCAGAAATCGCCTCCCCACTCGCGGTTCTTGGCGAACAACTTGAACGGCATGCCGCCCAGCGTGGTGAGATCCAGCACGTCAAACGCGGGGTGCGGATGAGGCGTGAGATCCTTATGCCAAAGATCAAAAAGCGATTGTGGAACGTCCACGGTCACGGGCTCGACGCCGCCAGCAGAGTAAACCTGCGGCTCTTGGTGGCACAGCATCTGAGCAGCGATCAGCCCAAGAGTGTCCAGCGAGAGCGAAAGGCACAGGAACGTCTGCCCGTAAATCGGAGTTGGTGCAGCCTTCCCGCCAGGCACCGGAAACTTAGGCCACGAGTGAACCAGCAGGAACCCGGTCTTGCTCGCCGTATCCCAGCAGATCACGCCCTTGGTGTGGCCTAGCGATTCGTCGTCCGGGCCACCAGGCGTGCCGTCTGGCTTCTCGTCGTTGTACAGGATAAAGCTGGACCCAGTCACCCCAACTTGCGCGAGTGTCTCGTGAACTGCGCCCGAACCCTGGTCAAGCCTGTGAGGCGAAGCCGAAGGCACATCGCTTAGCGAGTCTGCATAGGCATACTCGTAGCCGCTGGCTCCGTTTTCACCCGCTAGCCGAGCGACCTTGTAGGCGAAAAACCAGTCGACAGGCTGGCCAGATTCATTGAGTGCTTGAATAGGCATGGCGGTTCACAAGGCAAATCTCGGGAGCAAAACCCAGAACAGAACGAAGCTCGTTACACTGCAGCCGACGAGGAACCCAATTACGAACGTGACCCAAGGGCATTTGAGGTCGAGTCGGAACATGGCATCACGGGTTCCAATCCTCTCGCGCACGAGTCGCAGCGCCGACGCCTGTTGTAATACTTGCGGCCACCCCAAACACGGATCTTCTGCTCGTGTCCGCATTCAAGTTCCTCAAGATCCGGCTCAGGCACGTTCTGGAACCTGGGGCTCACGTTGATGTGCCGCCCGTGCTCGTCTCCGATGATCGATGGGTTTTCAAGCCAGAACGAAGTGGCCGGGCAGTCAAACGGTCTCGATCCTTCCACTAGCCAGATGTAGGCTGTGACTCGTCGGAGAACTTGAGCCATGAGAAACCGAGGATCCAGCGCAAAGCCGCAACGCAAAACATGAGCACTGCCGCAAACAAGAAGCCGTCCTTCTCCATCGCGCGTCCTCGTAGGACGCTGAACACGCAGTAGGTTGCTAGGCCAGCGTAGACGTCGCCGCACAACTCGTTTGCGTCCATTCTGGATTTGCAAAATGTGCAGCCGCCTATCTCGTGCGTGCATCGCTCTCGCGGAGTGCGGACGCCCCAGATAAGCAGGATGCCGAGGATAAACGCAAAGTTGCACCAGAACGCATCCCAAAACTCGCTGGTTCTACCAACCAGGCTGAGCACAAATGCATCGAGCTTGGCCGCGACCACGGAGCACACCACAATCACGAGTGCGGTGAGCGCTTGCGCAAGGAGCGTCTTCATGGTCTGTTAGGCGCTTGGCCCCTTCCGAAACTGAACGAACGTCGGGATGAGCGTTGAGGCGAACGAGATCATTGCCGTCCAGAACTCAAGGTGCGCCGAGTCAGCTCGCGCCACCTGGTGCAGGATCCGGCTCAGGAGCCACACCACAAGCGCGAAAGCAATGCACTTGAGCACGTAGCCAAAGAAGTGCGCGTTCACTGCTTACTTCTGCCTTCCCTCGAGGATTCCGAGGATGCGCTCAACCTTGCCGATAAGGTCCTGAAACAGCGTCGTCGACTCCCGTTGCCCAGATTCCAACCGCTCAATGCGCTCGCCATGCGATTGCTGTTTTGCCCACATACGGACGAGCACTGCTCCACCCGAAACGGCGCAGCCTGCAAGGAAAACGCTGATGGTTTGTTCTGACTGTGTCATGGTTCTGGATCGCAGCAAATTTTGTCAATCGCGACTGGCGGGCGAAGAATCTGGACGGTCTCATGACCGATAAACTTTTGATTGGAGTCGAGCTCACTTTCGGCAACAATTGCGTACCGGCTAGTTCCGGGCTCGCGAAGCACCGCAAAGCCGAACCCATTGCGCTCGACTGCCGCGCGGGCCTCTCGAATCGCAACGTCCTTGTCCATGGACTCACGCAGTTGGCAGCCAAAGGCCAGCCTGATTAGGATCGGAAGCAGCCGCACCGACGAGCGTGTCGACGTCGACATCGAGCCCCGCCACAGTTGTGGTCTGGCCCTGGAGAATGACTTCCTTTGCTTCGGCCTTGGATCCAGACCAGCCCATCGACTGGCTCAGCCAACCATAGTGAGCAATCCCGGCTCCGATCACCTTGTCCATCACCAGGCCAGAGCCGTAGACGGTCACGAGGTAACCCGCTGAAGACAGCTCGTTGTGAACTGCTTTGAAGTAGGCCAGGACAGCAGGCAGATCGGACTGAGGCGCGTCGTAGTCCACCGCAAAGCCAATAGCCTTAGCTTTTGGCAGCTTGAGTGCTTGAGCGACCTTGACGGCTTCCCAGCGTGGACTTTCCCGATCGCAGCAGACATCTCAGAGGCGGTGCCAGCCACCTCCCACACCAGTCCAACCCAAACGCCAAAGCGAGCGCACTCACGGATCTCAGAGGCGGTGACCCGTTTGTTCGGAAAGCTCGCAGTGTTGGGGCTGACGTAGCGAATAATGCCGGAGACGCCGAGGCCCTTGAGCTTCGCGACCTTGCCGATGACTGAATTCGGGGTGTCAATGAGCTTCATGTGAACCTCGATGCTCGATGCAAATTGGTGCTCTCGGAAACAGGCGGCTGATAGGGCGACCATGTAGGCCCGTCCGCCTGCTCCAAAGCCACGAGTAATACGCCCGTGGCACACGTCCGACTTTCTTGTTGGCGCTCAGATAGCGTGAGCGTGCCGAAACCATCCTGTTTTCCCCATGTCAGGCCACGGTTACTCACCGCACGGGGTATTCGAAACGCCCCAGGGATCGTAATGTAGGAATTGATTCTCGCGCCAGGGCTCACGTGAGATTTCCCTTCACGTTAAAAAGACCTCTTGTTTAAGAGATCCCAGACCGGAGGGTTTGCAACGTGTCTAGTGAGACGCGAGATAGCTTGGGAGCAGGGGCTGGATTCGAACCAGCGAATAGATGGTTATGAGCCATCCGTGATGGACCGCTACACGACCCTGCTGCAAATCGGACGCAATATTCCCTGCAAATATGATCACACACGCAAAGTGAAAAATCAAGGGCGTTTATAGCTTAGATATAGCTTTGCTTGCCTTTGCGCTCATTATTGCGCCCAAGTGAGCAATTTATACACCTGTCGCATTCATATAGATTGCTGCAATTGAGTGCTTCGCCACGAATATGGTGTCATTTTGATATCAATTTGATATATAGTTGTTTCGTGCAAAACTTCAACTACTCCATCAAGAGGCGATCACTGTGAGCGCCTTCAACAAGTGCAAGGACTGCGGAGAAGTCGCCCCGGCTAGTGGTTGGCAGACAAACTCCAAATCGCTGTGCAAAGCTTGCGCAGCGCAGCGTGCGCCAAAAGCTGAGGCGCAATCGTTCGTGGATCCGAAGCAGGCTGCTTTCAGCGATGCCTCCATGGCGCTAGCGATGCTGGCAGGAATGGCAATCGGACGAGGCCGACCACGAGGCTACAGGCAGTGAGCCTGGAGTCTTACGACATCGAGAACTACCCGCTCGGCTTCGTGAGCACTCCAGGGGGCGGAGGCTACCAGAAAGTCAGCTTCCGCACGGCGATGCCCAACCCGTGGAAGTTTCACGCGGCATTCAAGCGCAGTGGTGGCGATCTCATGCCGGTTTGGCGCAACGAGATCAGCGGGAGCTTGGCTTTCGGAGATCGTCCACCTGCGCTGAACCCTGACCAGAGGAGGACGAAATGACATACAGCGATATCGCTAAAGAGAAGATTGCGGAGGCCAAAACACATCTGTCTCCCACCGGCATTAGCCTTCTAGCGGGGCAGCTAGAGTCCGTGTCCGCGAAGCTTGACGATCAGTCCGTCGCCTACGCGGGGATGCGCCCTCGTGCAGAAGGGAAAGCCAAGCTTGACGAAGTGACAAAAAGGGCAATCGAGCATGTGTGCAAGGGCATGGATGACAACTATGCCGTGGCCCTAGGGATCGCTCGCGGCATCGACTTCATGCTGGGAGGGACGGGAGAGGATTTCCTCCAGCAGATAAGGAATGAGGTCAACGAGGACCCGGCAGATTCCGAGCCCTTGAATAAGATTCGTACGCAGTCACGCAAGAGTTTTGGATACACCATCTGCGACAACCCGAACTGGGCCGTGATTCATACGCGAACAAAGTGGTCTGAACAATCCATGGGGGCTCGTGACAAGCCGTATGCCCGAGACTTCCACGAGCTTGCGAGTGCCCTTCAAGACATTCACGGAGTTGTTGACGCCTACGTCAATTGGTACGACGTGCATATCGAGAAGGCTACGGCGTTTTCGTGGGACGAGATCTTTGCGGAAGCTGGCGAAATCATCGAGTGCGGCGAGAAGCAAATGTCCGGCGATCCAGTGCTGTGCTACGTACGCCATCAATGCGCGTGGTTTACAACCCAAAAGGTTTCTCGGCAATGGGGTGACGACTGGGGCGATGCGCCATATGAGACCAACGCTGGAGAGCCCTATGCAGACGAGGCCAAAGATCGCGCGCCGATGTGGAGGCTGTTCAAGGTTCGTTTTGAAGGAAGCTTCATCGAGCCATTCGACGGGCATTCAAATAGCCCTTACAGCGTCGAAGCCATCAACGCCGGAGTCATACCTTGGCTTAGGTCAGAGTCGGTAACTCCGCAGATCTGCATCCCTGCCGGGACGCCCTTGAGCAAATTCAAGGAGCTCATCTTGGCAGGTGGCGGGCAAGTTTTTGAGGAATCCGAGGAGAACTAGATGACAAACGCCGAACAACTTTTGCAGAGCATTGAAGAGTGGAGCCAATCCAACAACGTCGCAGCATTCTACGTGAAAGCAGAGCTAGAAAAGTTACTCCCTCATATGCGAAAGCTCGACAAATTCGCGGGCATGAAGACACGGCTGCAGATTGAGATCCAAGTGGTACGAGGTGACTCAATCAGGGAGTTTTGCCGTGGCTGGAACGCAGCTCTGGAGTGGGTTCTTAGTGAAGAGCAGGATGTACCGCAACTCTCGGCGACTTGCGAAGATCGCGAGTCGCCTGACAAGCTCAACCAGCAATCACAGGTCCATTGGGCCGGATATCTGAAGCAAGCCGACTTGATTGTCAAAGGGATCGGTCATCTTCCTGAACTCAACCAAATCTGCGCTTTGAAGGAAGAACTTAGGCATTTTGCCCAGACTTTGGATGACTACGCGGGGATGCAGACGCGGGCACAGGTTGAGGTATTGATGCGGGATCTTGACGACGACGACAAAGATTACACAGAAGGGTGGAACAATGCGATTTTGGCAGTCCTGAATTATTTCAAAACACCAGAACCCGCCCCCGAACCAACCCCCGAGTTTGAGCCGTGCGATGCAGGTACGGAGCCGGTTGAGGGGTTGTACGTGAAAATCAGGAATGAGTATTGCGAACTTAGATGGATCGCTGATCTCTTGACCGCTGGAAATTCTGAGGGTTATTGCGCATCAGCAACCACGATCAGTAATCTCCACATCCCCCTCTACCGCCGCGTTTTGCCACCTAAGCCCGTGGTGTGGGAGGAAGAACGAACCATCGAAAGGGATGATAACGATGATTCGCTTATATACGTGCCCAGCGGCTCATTTAAGCGCGGAGAACTTGTCAAGATTCGCATTGAGAAGGTGATCAAGTGAACAGGACTCACGCATTAGCCGCACTCGGCATGTATTCGTCAACAAGGGCAAAGCCGCACGGACCAGACAAGAAAGGGTCAGGACGGCTCAAGAGATCCAGGCGCGCGATGGCTAAGGCTTCGCGTAAAGCGAATAGGGGGAAGCGATGAACAACGACCTAACCAAACGCGCTCAGGACCTACTTGCGGTTATGGCCAATTCATACCCTGGGCCGTGGCTTGCGGTCGCAGGAGACTACGGCGAAGAGCCGGGAGACTTCGCGGACATCCTTGCTAATCCATACAAAGCGTCGTCCACCGAAGACATGCAGCCGATTGCTGAAGATGTGTCGATGCACAACGCGGTCGCCATTGTCCATGCGATGGATCACGCCCCCTTGATCATCGCGGAGCTACTGGCCGAAGTCATAAGGCTTCAGAAGGTTGCGGATCAAATGAGAGAACTTGGGGACTTTAACTATTGCGTAGACGACGTGACTTGCGGAAACGAATGGTTTGACGGAAGTCACTACCCCGAACTGTACGCCGAGCTAACCAAGGAGGCAGACAATGCGGATCGGAGATAGGGTCATTGTAATCGGTGGACACTGGGCGCACTTGCGCGGTTCCGTAGAAGGATTCATCGGGCACTACTTCATTAGCGTCACCCTTGATGCATTAAAAGAGCCGGTGCCGATCCATGTGAGCGATTTGAATTTGATTGGGGTGGAAGACAATGCCGGTTGATACGAAACAACTCAGAAAGATGGCACGAGAATCCGAGAGCATTGACTTGTTTGAAGATGCCGAAGCCTTGACCGCAGCCGCCGACGAGATCGACGCCCTGCGCGAACGAGTTGCGGAGATCCCTTCTTGGCAGGATAAGCCGACGTGCGCAGGCAAGTGGATAGGTGAGTGGACAGTAAAGGGCAGCAGTCAAAAGGGCATCGAGTGGTTTGAGATTGTAATGGTCGAAGGAGTCTCGCATTTTGTTTGCGAGTTCACCGGAGATTTTAGGCCAGTCCCGTCTGAGACGTTGGCGTCTAAATGGAAATTCTTTGGCCCGATACCTCTCCTAACTGAAGGGGTCAAGTGATGCGGATGTTTCCCGTTTTATGTTCGTACAAAGATCACAAGCCTGGTGATCCTGGATCAATACCGTGGCCTATTGCCGAACGTGCCTACGACGAATTCAAGAAGGAGAGAGGGATTTGAGCACCGAGCATGAATCAGAAGTCCAGCCGGTCATCAGAGATCGGGTGAGAGCCGTAGGTATGCGCACCGAGCCGATCTCGGAATCGGTCTCGCACGCTGTCCGGCAGATTGACCGGATGAACGAGTTTCGAGTCTGGATGTCCGGGCTCAAGTGGTCGCTGTACGAAGAAGGCTCAGGACGCATTGTCGCACTGACGGACGAGCAAGTGATTAACTTCCCCTTGCTCCGCAACGCCGAAGCTCGGGCAAGGTTTCTGGACGCGGTGAGCAAGTCATGAAAACCGGGCCGATCGTATGCGCCAAGGATCCCGAAGGATATGAGTGGTTCTTCATTTGGAGCCCAAGTGTCGACGCTCCTTTGACTCCAGCGATGACCGAGAAAGAGATCGAGCGCTACGTCGTTAGCAATTCTGTTGGGCCAGTGCTCAACGGTGGTCCCGCAGTCACGAGGGAGCTGGTCATTGAGGTCAAGCACCAGACAGGCAAAGCGCGAAGGTCCATTCAGCGAGCCAGGCGCAACGGTGTGAGCATCTGCGACTACGAGAAGACCACATGGCGCGATTACGTTCGGAACAACCGAGCCGGATCAAATGAATCTTGCCTGGATCCCGACGAGCTGCTTCGAGAACTCGTTGAAGCCCGACAAGAAGGGACCACAGCATGAGACTTAGTGAGCACCACCTAGTTGTCCTCGAGGAAGAGTCCATCGAAATTGCACGCGAAGCAATGGATCTTGGCCAGCGGTGCAGCAAGGCGCTGCGCTTCGGGCTCGATGAGGTCCAGGCTGGCCATGTGCATTCCAACATCGAACGGATCGAGGTTGAGATCCGCGACCTGGTCACGATCGCTCACCGTCTAGTCCGTGCCGGCGTCCTTAGCCCAGAGTGCCTGACACCATGCGAGGCGAAGGAACAAAGGATAACCGCAGCCATGGCGTACTCGGCCGAGTGCGGCACGCTTGAGGATGTCGACGCTTGAACACTCCCGAGTCTCGAAGCAGGATCCTCGCGTTCGAATCCTCGTGCGCAGTTCCACGCGGCGAAAAGTTCCTCAGCGATCAAGAGTTCAAAACGCATGTAGCGTCTAGGCTTTCGGAGCGGCCAACAGATACCGCGGCTAAATCCGACCGACCCGATATCTCACCTAAAATGAAGCGAATTCCAATCACACTCACGGACTTTGAGCATGCACGGCTCAAGGCCATCAGCCAGGCTCAAGGCATGTCTATGAACACAATCATGCGCCTGGCTTTCGAGCAGGCCCACCCACTCCAGAAAGAAACGAAAGCGACGGGCGGAATTGAAAGCACGATCCGGCGCGAAGAAGAGCTGGCCCATTAGTTTGGGCCGGGTCTTGGGCTCACCCTCTGCCGTTGATCTGGGCCATCAGCAGACGCATTGCGCCAGAATTCAGCCGCCAAATAGTGCGATCAAGCACAAAGATAAACCGGCTGCCCGCGCCTTCTATGTCGATCGGTCCGAAAAGTTTGAAGAAGTCAAACTGGTTGAGAAAAGATCCTCGGAACTCGAATGCCCGAGTCCATTTTTCGCCGTCAATAACTTGCACACGGTAAAGCGTAAAGCTCCCCACGGTCGAAGTGCACTTCAAGTCCTTCCGCCATTCAATCTGATCGGGAATCGCAGGGAATACAAAAATGTTACGATCGGACTCTTCTGGAATCTGATTCAGGGCGTTCAGGATATCCATCGGTGTCACCTCTCCATTTGGTTCATATTGTGGTGTCATTTGAGCTCCTCGGCGTTCTGCACAGATCCCGCGTCCAATCCGATCTCTTTCATTCTCTTGCGCCACCGGTACGCCTTGCTGTCATGTGGTGACCGGTGCCGAGCTCTCAGCCTTCTCCATTCACGGATGCTCGACTGCACGACTGTAAGGTCTCTTCGTGAGATCGTGCCGATCTGCTCGGCAAGGTAGTCGATCAGTGTTTGGGCGTCCGCTTCGACTATCCCTTCCCTCCCCTGGCAGGTGAAGACCTTGAAGCCTGGCTGGTCATTGACCCACTGGGCAACGAACAGTCCCTCGTAAGGCCCGGTCCAGTTGTCGGGGCGAACATCGTACTCCGGAGCGTGCTCAAAGTCGAGATCTGCGATCGCACGCTCAACCTGGATCACCACAAACGCCATCGGGTGTGGATCGTCTGCTGGCCGAAACTGGCCGCCCTTCGATCCCGAGTACCCGGGTCCAGACGATGGCATCACGGGATGCACGTTCTTCAGGCGTTCCTCTTCAATCATCATGGAAGGGGTCCTGAAGTCGGTCTCCTTCCAGCGCTTGCGCCGTTCCTGAGTCGAAAGCTTTTCGATCCTCCGAGGAGCGTCGGGCATACGGGCGTGGCGCTGCTCGGCTGCAATCACAAGCATCGACCGGGCTGCTGAAAGCAATTCCTTGCTGGGTTTCATGATGTGCTCCTTGCTAACGATCGGTAACGGGCAAACGACGGTTGAAATCCAAGCTTCACGGTGCCAACGGGCCCCATGCGCTGTTTGGCCAGAATCACTTCGGCTTCCTCGACCTCGTGCGGGTTCTCGGACCCACTCCTTTGCTCTTCCTTGGCTTTGTAGTAAGCATCGCGGTACAGGAACATGATCGAGTCGGCATCGTTCTCGATCGCGCCGGATTCGCGAAGGTCGGCAAGTGTTGGGCGCTTGTCGTCTCGTTGCTCCACCTGACGGTTGAGCTGCGAGAGCGCAATGACTGGCACTCCCAGTTCCCTAGCCATGCCTTTACAGGCGCTCGATATCGCCGAGACTTCGACCTGGCGGTTCTCCTGCCTGCTGCCCTTTGGTGCCTTGAGAAGTTGGAGGTAGTCCACCACGATGAGCCCCAGGCCCTTGTCGGACTGCATAGCCCGTGCTGCAGCGAGCATCTCAGGCACCGTAGTCGTCGGAGACTCCGTGATGCAGATCTGAAGCTCAGAGAGCGTCTCGCAGGCGTTCTGACAGGCGGTATAGACGTCGTCCGTGAGCCTTCCAGTCTTGAAGAACGAGAGGTTGATTCCCCCAATCATCGACACAAGTCGCCGTGTCATCTGCACCTTGGACATTTCGAGGCTGAACACGAGTACGGGCTTTTCTCTTGCGACCGTGAGCGCGATGCCTAGCGCGAAACTCGTCTTGCCCATGGCAGGCCTTGCACCGACGATCACGAGGTCACCTGCATGCATGCCGCCCATGAACTGGTCAAGATCGACAAACCCGGTATCTACGCCTCTGATCGGGATGCCAGTTTCACAAATACTGTCAAGCTGGTCGAAGAACTCAATCGCCATCTCCTTACCGGTTAAGATCTTCGGACCCAGGCTTCCAGAGCCCACAGACTTCAGGATCTTGTCTGCCTGGGCAAGGGCCTCAGATCCCAGATCGACGTCTGGGTCGTAAACAAGCTCGACTATCTTCCTGCCAGCTTTTGCAAGACGCCGCAGTACCGCTTTTTCCTGAACGATCCGCATGTACTCAAGCGCGTTGCTTGCCGATGGGGTGTAGTTCGCTAGTTGAAGCAGATACTCAGGACCACCTACATCGGAAAGCAATTGGCGTGAAATGAGAGCATCCTCAAGCGTAATCTGGTCAAGTTCTCCGCCACGGCCAATGATCGTCCGGGCTGATTTGTAGATCTCTCGATGCGCTGGCGAGAAGAAGTCCCCCTCGTCGAGCAGCGCCGCGATGTCTTTGGCTGCACGGTCCGAGAGCAGCATCGCGCCAAGCACCGACATTTCGGCCTCAGGGCTGTGCAGTGGTCGCTTTTCGTTTTCGGTGGTCAAGATCTCTCTCCAGATTTGGCCCGTATTTGCGCCAGGATCGCCGTAGAGACGCCTGAAGGCGCTTCCTGCGGTTCTGAGACGGACCCCATGGGCAAACAATCGCTTTCGCTGTAGGTTTTTGGCGGTCTGCTGCGGATGATGCTCGCGGCCAGCTCGTGGGGGAACGGGGTGTCGGGACCGAACTCGCCGCACAGCCAACGGTCCACGATCGGCCTGATTTCGTGCTGCTGGACGCCCTTCAGGCTCAACACCCGGACGTACACGCCGGTCTGTCCCTCGGGCTTACGTCCGTAGGTGTTCAGCCCCGCAAAAAGGTCTTTCACGGCTGCCGTAACCGCCTCGATGAACTCAATTCCAGGTTCCATTGGCGACCCTCCGCTTGATTTCCTCGGCTTCTCGATCAATCACTTCCGCCACCGAAAGCGCGGTCTCCTTCTGCCGCCTGGAGCCCTTTGCCTGCTCGTCGTTGATCCATTTTTTGGCCCTGGCTTGCCAGTTCGTGATCACCTGGTTCGAGCCTGTGACCCACTGGCCAAGGTCGTCCCGCTGGCCGTCGAAGTACAAGAAAAACCCGTCAGCGCAGTCCTGGGTAGATCCGAGCATCGCGAACACGGTCCGGACATCGGCAAGGCTCGGGGCCGGATGCTTGGCTTTCTTTCCCTCTTCATTCCGTAACGGCGTTACGGGTGCGTTAGCTTTTTCGCTTTTCGACAGGTTGGTACCAACTATTAACTCACCTACTGTCTCTGTCTTTGTCAATGTCTCTGTCTCCGTCGCGTGACGGGGTAACGCCGTTACGGTGCCGTTACGCGCAGAATTTGGGGCATTTTCTGGACGATTTGAACCTGAATTCTCCGCCTTACGCTTCTCGCGCCAACTCTTCTGACGGTCTCGATTACTGGCGTCAACCCCCTGGTAGAGGTCCCAATTTTCGATGATCCACATGTCGTCTTCGTTACGTAACGCTCCAGACGCGTTAGCAGCCGTTACTAACGCCGTTACGGTGTCGTTAGGTATGTCGTAGCCGCCCGCGAACCGCTCAAGCAGCGGGGCTTTGCAACGGCCACCCGTGCCGTTGACCTTCACATGTGTGATGATCACCGGCCACACGGCTCGGACGTGCCAAGGCAGTGCAGCGAGCCATTTCGACTCGTGCCAATCAACGTTAAGCCTTATCCAGCGAGCGTTCTCTGCCACGGTTATTCCTCAGTCAACTCGTCCGGGAAGCGCCTGACCTTCTGCGATACTCGTGACTTTCTATCTCCTAAATCGGCGGGCTTTTTCTTGTATTCCTTCGCACAATTGGCCAAAACAATGTACTTGTCCATAAATGTCTCGCCACCTTTCCCAGCGTCTTCCCCGTATTCCAGGATGATGTGCAGCGCCGATTTCCCCTTGTGCTGCTCCTGCGTTGTTAGCGGGATGAACTCGCCCCACTTCACGTACTTGTACGAGTCATTCTTTAGGAGTCCCGAGTCCACAATGCCGTCAATGTGAGGCTTGAGGCATGCAATCGCGTTCTGCTCGTCATGGGGCCTAGCATGAATAGGATTGGGCTCCTTTAGCTTTGGCAAACCGTCCCTTTTGCGCCTAGCGTTACTGGATCTGATCTGGTCAATCGAGTCTAGTCGCGCCTGCTCAAAGGGACTGTAGCCCATGAACCAGACGTGATGAATGATGCATCTGCCCTGAATCTGACCACCAGCCATGTGCGGAAGAGCAGCGACTCTCGCGAGTTCTCGGATGTCCCTAACCACCTTTTCCTTGCCTCCATGGGCACGCTTATTGACGTTGCAAGACGTCCTCCATGGAGGCAGTGGCAATTCAATAACGATCTGCATTTCAGGGCCTCTTGTTTGAACTCGCAGTCAGCTTTCGCAGCCAATCTTGAATGAAGTCGTTCTTCTTGAATTGAAGGTTCTTGCTCTGGAACTCGACGAACATCTCGCTGTACGTGTCCCTGATCCACCTGACGCCATCCTTGTCCAGCCGGAACCGGAGGCGCAGTTCGTGAGCCATGGCACCTTCTGCAATCGCCCTAAATGCCGCGATGAACTCGGCAGGTTTGAGGTCCTTCGGGTCTACGGAAATGAAAGGTTCGGTTTCCTCTTCCTGGATGGCCGGTTTGGGCTCGTCCTTTGGCTTTGGTTCCTCGGCTTCGGGGGCCTTCTGCTCGAGTTGTGCAGGGGATCTCAGCAGCGAGACGAGAAGCATCTCATCCTGAGCGCTGCGCACGTTTCGCCCAGATCGCAGCACGATGGCCTTCAGTTGCTTGTCAAGCAGTTTGTACTTATCCCTGGTCGCAGCCAGACTGTTTCGCATGTAGAAGTCGGCAATGGCCAGATCTGAACCTGAAGGAGGACTCCCACTGCTATCGGTCCGAAACATCTTGATTGCACGGCCGAGTTCGGCAACCTCGATTCCGAAGTGGTCGGTCGTGGACTCCGTCTGATGTGTCTGGTGGTAGTCGAAGATCTTGCGGTACAGCTCTCTCGTTTCCTCAAGGGCTTTTGCGCCTGGCTTCGGCTTCTCCTCTGCCGGAGTGTCTGTTTCCTCTTGCTTGGGCTCTGAAGTAGAGGGTGAAACAAGGCCTAGGCTGATTGCGGTTTCAGCCAGTTCGCCCGCTAGCATCGTGTCGATCGCCGCATTGTCCGATTCTTCGGGCAACTCCTCGACCGAAATTGAGATTGCTTCGGGTGAGTCACCTACCCTGAAGTCTTTCCATGGCTCTGGCAAGTGTTGCTCACCAACAAAGGGCATCGGTGGTACGATCGGTCGTGCCGGTGCAGTTTGACTATCCTGTCCGGCGATGCCCGCTTCTGACTCTCGGTGATTCTTCACATAGAGCGGTAGCCGGGGCCTTGGCTCATCGTGCCTTGCGCTCTTGTGCCTTCGAGGACTCTCGGCTTTTGGGCGTGCGTCGATCAGGAATGACCGCTCCCCGCAGAATGAGACGCTAAAGTTCTCTCCTGGAACAGCTCTGCTCGCGCACACTTGCCGGAGCGCCCCGAGCAGCCCGCAGCAGGTGGCCTTAGTCCACCTTCGCACGATGTTGTGCCCTATCTCGCCGACCGTGCAGCGGATAAAGCCAGCGTCGGCATCTTCACCGATCTCGATGAACAGTTGGCCTTTGCCTCGCTCGGGCAGAAGGACCGCGCTGAGCGAGTCGGACAAACTGACCGCGGACTTGCCGTAGGTGACTTGCAGGACGCCGGAGAGTGAGTGGACGGGCGATCCGTCGTATGGCTTAAATGACATTGTAGAAAACCTCCATCTGGGCTTGCTCGATTGCGGTGAGCTGTCGTAAGTGATTGCGGACGAAAAATGGGCTCACCAGGTGCGACTTTTGGTCGCGGCCGTCGAGCCACGAAAGCGTTTCGTTTGCGAGTTGCACGGGCGTCCCCTTAGGCGGGAACCTCAAATCGTCGTGAGCCAGGTGCACGATGTGCGTCAGCCGGATCACGCTGGAACCCCGTTGCGCTGGTGACGGGCCCACCCTATGCGCTCCCGAGCGATTTCCATGGCGATGGGATTGCTGTCGCAGCCAGCGAAATTGACCCCCTCAAGCACGGCTGCCACCCCAGTGGTTCCGCTGCCAAGGAAGGGGTCGACGATCAGTGCACCAGGGGGGGCAACGAGACGGATAAGCCAGCGCATGAGCGCGATCGGTTTCACCGTTGGCCAGGGGTTCTTGGCGCTTTCCTTCGTCCCCTCAGACTGAAAGCCGCCCATCCCACCATGGCCCCATTTCAGAAGCCTTTCCGGGAGCTGCTCGCATCCGAGGTCTCGCTCGCGCCGGGACGCCTTAGCGCAGTAAAAGAACCGCGAAGCTCCGCCAGCGTCTTCTAGTCTCAGTGATGAGCATTCCTTCTGGCCCTCGAACGGCCTGGAGGTGTTCTTGTGCTTCGCGGACGCTCGTCTTCTTGGGTTCGCGCCGGACTTCAGAACGCCCGTCTGCTCATCAAGCATCGCCGCAGCGGTCTCGTCGAGCGCCACATTAGCAGGCCACCGCCCAATGTCACTTGCCGAACCTCCACCCGTGCGAATATCGGTGACGGATCCGGTCTCGCGGGTACCTGAATGGCCTCGATCTCTGGAGCAGTTCGCGGAGTACTGCGCGTCCGACACTGGGATCCGAGCAGCGTCGATGTGCAACGCTCCACAGCCGTGACCTAGAAGGTTTTCCCGAACCGTGCCGGCGAGTGGCCGACGCGCAACGGTGATTGGCTCCCATCCAGGTTTCAACGCAGTGCCCCATCCAAGCCACCGGCCATGCTGGTTGTGCGACTTGGGATAGCCCTGCCCGTACAGCCATGTGATGTGGTCAAGAACCTCGAAACCCGCATCCTCGATCCTGCACACCTGACGGTGGAAGGTCCGGGTACCACCGAACGCGAGCAGGTAGCCGCCTGGCTTTAGGGTCTGCAGCGCTTCGGCCCAAACCTCGACGCTTGGAATCTGCGCGTCCCACTCGCTGTCCATGAACGAGAGCCCGTAAGGCGGATCGGTCACGATTGCGTGAGCCGAGTTGGGCGTCAGGGAGCTCAAAAACGACAAGGCATCCTGGTCACGCAGAATTACATCAGGCATGCTTGGCCTCCCAGATGTCGAGGGCTGGCGTGACACGCGAGCACCTGGCCCGAATCATCTCGCAATACTGTGGATTGGCTTCGATCCCCCAGGCCTCGTGACCTAACTCGATCGCTTGCTCGAGTGTCGTTCCCGATCCCGCGAAGAGATCCAAAACCCGTCCGTGGGGGGGGGTAGTCGCCAGAATGCATGTGCGCGGGATCTCTCTCGGGAACGTCGCGAAGTGAGCGCCTTTGTAGGGGCTCGTGCTGATTTCCCACACCGTGCGCTTGTTGCGCGTACCGGTTGAAAAGGTGTCCTTGCGGTCTGGCCTGTGGCTTGCGTTGGTATGGCCCGGGACTAGGACATGAAGCTGCTTGCCCGACTCTCTCTTGAAGGAATCGCGAGACCGCTTGGCATAGCCGGATAGCCCCGACTTGGTTCTGAACTGCCCTTCGATGTCCAGCCCGTACTTACCGTGATCCACGTTTCCGGGAGGTCCTCCGACAGCCTTTTCTGCGATGGCCGCGCAGTCGTAGAAGTATCTGCTCGACTTCGTCAGATGAAAAATGTATTCGTGAGCCCGGGTGCAACGATCCTTGACACTCTCAGGAAGGGGCGCAGGCTTTGCCCAAATGATGTCGTTGCGGATGATCCACCCTCGCTCATGGAGTGCAAGTGCCACTCTCCACGGAATCCCGATCAGGCTCTTCTTGGGAATGCCTTTGAGTGGCATGCGGTTAGGCTGCTGGTCAGGACCGCAATGAGCCCAACGGTCTCCTTGATGTCCACCTCCTGCATGCTTGCCAATGCGGCCGGCGCCGGTGGCATACGAGTCACCGAGATTCAGCCAGACCGATCCGTCTTTGCGCAGGACCCGCCAGACTTCGTCGAAGATGCTGACCAGATGCTCAACGTAGAGGTTTGGATGTGGCTCAAGTCCAAGACATCCGAGCCAGCCGCCGCACTTACAGCAGACTGCCGACTTACTGACTTTGCGCGTCGCGGAGTGGACGTTCTTGGTGCATCCGACCATCGACGTGCTCCCGTTCTTCGCAGGCAGCACCGTCTCTTCGAACTCATGGGCGCAATCAGGGTCACCGCCCCAGAACGATGGCTGTATTCCATAGTTTCTGAGTCCGTAGTAAGGAGGGCTGGTCACCACGGTGTGGAAGAAGTTGTCCGGCAGGCTCTTCACCTGCTCTTGCGCAAACCCCGGAAGGATGTGGAGGCGGTCATTCATGCCGCACCGCCAAAGTCGAAGCACATCTGCCCGTTAGTCGCCTTCGTTGGGGTCAGCGAGTCCAGCAGAGCGCTGATGTTCGAGACAATTTCTGTGATGGCCGAACGCCTGGGCGCTTGCGCCAGGCCCCAGAAAGGGTTCACCCTGGTTGCCCACGTTTCAGTGGTCAGCGCGTTGCCATGAATCACCGTGGCAGGGATGCCCCAGAGCGTCAGGTTTACGTAACACATGTCGCATGCCAGGGAGCTGATGTCTGTGCAAACCGCTCTCATGTTCAGCGGGCTGTAGCCGCGATCCACAAGTGCCTCTGCGATCGAAAGCACCATGGCTCCGGATCCGCACGCAGCCTCCTCGACGTCCAGTGGCCGGTCATCGGGGATATCTTTCACAGTGAGTTGGGCCATCACCCGGCAGATGTCCATTGGGGTGTAGAACTCACCGCGGTGCGCGGCATCGCTCCTGGAACTCCACTCCATGTGCACCGGCCCGAGGACGTCCGTGAACGGTCTCTCCTGCATCTCGGAAATCAGTGCGCCGAGCGCGACGGCAAATTCCTGCATGTGCTCGGGCTGCCACCGCTTGGCTTCCTCGAGGTAGTCGGCTTCCCTCCGCCCCGCCGAGGCAGCGCATGCCGCGAGGTAAACGAACGCGCGAAACACTTCGTGCGAATAGCGTCCGCTCGCCGTAGCGATGCGCTCCAAGACCTTCGTTGTTGAGGGTAAGTCCTGTGGCTTCACGCTGCGACTGCCTCCGCATCGAGCCCGAACGCTTTGGCGAGCGCGTCGTAAATTGCCTCAGATGGTCTTGCCATCATGTGGGCACAGTTGGCGCGGATCATCGCCCGAGCTGGCCACGGGCTGACCGAGTTGCCGCACATGTGGACCTGCTCTGTCGCAGTCAGCTTTCGGCCGTCAGCACCGCGGTCAATCACGTAAGTGTCTGGGAACCCCTGGCAGCGGAAAAGCTCGCGAGGCGTGAGCATTCGCATGCGGATGTCACTCACGACGTACCTAGTCCAGCCGATCCACTTCTCGACAAACTGGCCTTTTGTGGATCCCGGGAACCACTTTTCCAGCAGAGCAGCGACGAGGGCAGCCTTACCGTTTCCGGTGCCCGTAATCGTGGGTGACGGTAACTGGAGCGAGGCCCCGACCGAATTGCCGAAGTCACGCTGCATGAACGCACATGTCACGTTGTGCCGGGCACCATCCGCCACGATGGTGTGAAGGGGATCTTTCCCTGATGAACATGGGTTCCAGCCCGTGTTGTTGTGATGGAAGTAGACGCCAGCAAGCATCTGCTGAGATCCAGTCGTCAGAGTGCTCGATGGATCGTGCGCCAGGGCCCCTTGATGCCCTCGGCTCTCTGTCAGGATCGTGCCGAGCGGATCACGCAAGGATCGACCTTTGGCACTGTAGAAGCCACCAAAAGCGTGGTCTAGCCAGACTCCAACCACGGAATGGTTGGCCCCCTTGCCCGTGATCGTCGAAACCGGCGCTCCAAGGTGCTTGCCGTTGCCTGAATTGTCGATCGCATACCCGCCGACGTTCGTCGCGAGGAACGATGCGACCACAGATGCATGGTCCCTCGTCGTGACTGTGGGCAATGGTCGGTCAATCCGCGCCGCTTGGGGAGTGCCATAGTACAAATCAAGGCTCATCGCCGTCAGGGCAAACCTATTCTCTGTGCTTTGGGTCCTCAGAGGCTCGCCGATCTCGCATGATCGAGGAGCGCCACCGTAGTACTGCGAAAGAAACGCTGAGGCGAGCCCTCCGCCATTGCCATCGCAGACCACCGCAGGATACGGATCACCGATCGAGCGCGTCCGCATCGCTTGCCCAGGCCTTTCCCCGTATCGAGGAATGAACCAGGACATCGACAGGGCAAGATCGTTCGATCCCGTGACCGAAGCCAGTGGACGAGCGACTTCCTTGCTTCCGTGCCCCCACCTCTTCGATCGGGCTCCGCCCTCTGAGTGAGCGGTATGGACAAAACAAGGGGACGCGATAACCGTGTCAGCCTTAGCCGTGATCGTCGCAAATGGTTCCTCAAGAGAACGTTCGGGCGACTGCCCAGCCCGCCCGCCGCAGCCCGCTGTGTAAGAGGCAGAAGCCACCGCAAAGCCATTACTCGTGGTGACAGTGCGCAGCGGATCCGAAACGCTCCAATGGTTTGGATCTCTGCCCGTGGTCTTCGAGTTGGCCACGTTCGCGATGATCGGAGAAGCGACCGCGATTTCACCGCGGTGAGCGGAGGTGATTGTGGGGAACGGCTCGTGAGTCGCTGGGCAACGGCGCGAACCCTGATGAGTGATCGGAACAAAGAATGGAGATGCAGATTCGAGAACGTGAATCTTTAGCCCTCGAGCTAGGCGTCCGAACGTGTTGTCAGCCAAAGGCCTGATCGGGCACTGTTTGCCGTGCTCTTTCGCCCATGCTTTCGCCTCGTCCTTCGTGGCAAACACGGAGCACATCGGGAGCGACCAGTCGATGCACTCGGCTGCAGTCCGCCAAGGCTTGAGCGCTCCGCTACGTACGGCCGCAGACTTCGGATCTCCGTGTGTGGGTTCGGGCCAAACGATCTGCTCCCCATCGCAGCGAGCGATGCAGAACCAGCGCTTTCGGATGGTTGGAGCGCCATAGTCACAGGCCCTGAGTTCGCGCCACTCAACCTTGTATCCTTCCTGGCGCAGAGAGCGAACGAACTTCTTAAAGGTTCTGCCCGCCCGCCCCTTATGAGGTCTAAGGTTGCCGTCCTTTCCACGAAGAGGGCCCCACTTCACGATTTCCTCGACGTTTTCCATCATGATTACGCGAGGCTTGACCGTTGCGGCCCACCACTTGACAACCCAAGCGAGCGAACGCCGACGCCTCAAGTTGTCTCGAATAGGCTTTCCGCCACGGGCTTTTGAGAAAAACGTGCAATCGGGGCTCGCCCACAATAAGCCCACAGGACGCCCGCCGCTGGCTTCTCTTGGGCTCACCTCAAACACGTCAGCCTTGTAGTGCTCCGTGAGTGGATGGTTGGCCTGGTGCATCGCGACGGCAGACGCGTCGTGATTGACAGCTACGTCTACGGGCTGGCCAGTGGCCATTTCATAGGCCAAGCTCGACCCTCCGCCACCCGCGAAGAGCACCACGCAAATCTCACGGAACAAGTCAGGTGGATTGGTCAGCGATCGCTCAAAAAGGGACGACATTTACATCCCTCCTTTCGCAGCGGCCTTGCGCTCGGCATACGGCACAGCTCTACGCTTCGAATGCCCAATCGGATCGAACTCGTGCCGGTGCTCTTCGATGTGCTCACTGCGAGTCAGACACTCAAGATTCTCAAGAGCGTCGTTCAGTGGGTTGCGATCTTTGTGATGAATGACGCAGCCACGCGGCAGAGGTCCGTTCTCCTTCTCCCAGACGTGGACCGCGAGTTGCCTCCACTTGTTGGGCTCAGCAATCTTGATCCAAGCCCTAACGACGCCAAACTTATCAGTGCGATGAGTAATAGAGTCAACGGGCAAGTAATTGCGCGGAAGAGACCCCGGTGCAAATTCGGTCGCTTGTGATCGCCTTTCACCCGGCTGGAATCTCCGTTGCTTGCTCAGACATCCACACGACCTTCTGCGCCCACCCGTTAGGGCGTCCGATCGAAGGTCAATTTGACCGCCGCACTCACAAGCACACCGGAAAACCGCTAATCGCTTACGGTTGATGCCTAGCAAGCAGATCACCGTCAATTGCCCAAACTTTTGGCCCGACAAATCCCTAATCTTGCGCGTGGGAGCCTTCAGCTTACGGGGAGGCTTTTGGGCCCCTGCTCCAAAATGAACGCAAGGAGGGCTATCGTAGATGGCTTCCAACGAACTCGGGTTCAAGCCGGACGGCATAACAGCCTTTGATCCTTCGACGAAAGCAGACATCTACCGTACGCTCCCTGAACCCGCGCAAGATTCGATCTTTGGTACCCCTGCTGTACAAGTCACCCAATAACTTGACTTGCATGTTTTTGCTATCTCAAGAGCATTTACAGGATTCAATGACCAATTATTAAAACTGTATCGTTTACTCATTAGTCCCTCCATGGGAGATTGACAGGTGACCAAATGCAGTTAAACCTAACGGACCTAACCCGCCTGGGATTGCTTGCAACGCTGGAGGTCAGCGATAACTTCAGGGCTCGATCGCTCAAGGCGCTCAAACGCTCGCATGGCTCGCTGGTGGCAGGGCCAAGACAACGTCTCGGCTATCTCACGCCAGCTCATTCCATCGCTGATCCGCAATCTGGCGATCAACCGCTGTGTCTCTATAGTCGGGCCCTTCGGCCCCCTCGGTCTGGCCATATCGAGGACACTATACACCGTAACTTGCACCGATTGATAGCAAACTATATAGCCGCTATAAAATTTGAGGGGGAGAATTCAAATTCTAGCAACTTTTGCAACACGTACGATGAGCCCAACAGGTTCGCCACCAGGCTGCCTGATAGGAGACATCGTGAAGAAAGCTGTTTTAATGACGGGCGACCAGATCCGAAGCGAGATCGCTGCCAGGGGTCTCAGTTATCCACAGGTGGCGCAACTGCTCAACGCCGCAGGGTTCACACGCAGCCGTGGTGGAGCGTGGTCAGATGACGCTATTTCTCAGGTGGTCTCAGGCCATCTCAAGCCGACGCCAGAGTTCATCAAGGGGTTATCACAGGTGCTCGATATTCGAGATCTGCCACAACCAGCAATTCCAAGTTTCTTGGCAGTCAAAGAATCGACCGCTGAATATAAGCCAGGCATGGCTAAAGCGATCCTGGTGGGCTCTATCGGGCAAGGAGGCCTAAACGCACAGATGGAGAATCGAAAAGTAGCACGGGTACCAGAATTCGCTGCACACTGCGTCTGCAGCCAAATCCTCGACAACGACTTCGCCCCGATTTTCGAGACCGGTGATGTCGTCCTCATTAACATGTCGGTCGCAGTCCCTTTGACGGGCAAGGCGTACGCACTGCTCGACACAACGGACGGCAAAGGACTTTACGGCATCGTGGTCAGAGAGAAAGGTGTGGCAAGTTTCAAATTGACTGATGGGACAATCAAAGAGCTATCGTCCGTGACGATCGAGGGCCGCATTGACGGGATAATGCCGCAATGGGTTGAAGGCGCGGTCAACGTGCGATTTAATGATCAAGGATACGATTTCGATAACTGGTAAATTTACTTGCTATCAGTTCCTATCATATAAATTTGCACCAAAATTTGCACCGCATATTGATATTTCCTATATAGCGTCCTATAATAATTGCATCCACTCCGAGAGGGGGATGCATCTATGGGACACACAGTCACTGCAACCGTCACCCTATACGTTCTGATCGCACTTGCGATCGAAGCGCTGATCTTCAAGGCGATCTGCCTGGTCGTCCTTGCGAGGCATTTCAAATCCAGGCACGTCGCCCGCAGACAGACAGTCAAGTGGCGACGATCTGAACTGTTTCAGCCCCTTGAGACTCGCCCAGGCTACGCCGAGTACCTGTACGAGGCAGAGTTCGGGGCAATGCCTTACGGAGTGCGGCTGTAATGGCCCCACTGCCCACTGCTTCGCCGACCACGGTTTCCGCGTGGCTGGACCGGTACGAAGTTAAGCCTGGCGGCACATCCTATGAATCTGCGCTAGGCGAGGCTTGCAGTCTTGCGCTCACAGCCCGCTGCTGCATGTCAGTCGTGTGGCTTGGCATGCAGCACTGCCCCCAGAAAGGCACCTTTGAGGCGGTCACCGTTCAGGAAGCATACGACTACAACCGTGAGATCGTGGCGGAGTGCTGGCCTGGTGGCTTCCGCGAGTGGAACGTTTCAGAGGTGGCGGCATGAGTCGCCATCTCAACCTGATCGCCGTCAAGGTGATCTACACCGCGTATATCGACCTTGCGGTGGTCGAACTCTATGACAGCCGACGCATGGCCTGCCGTGGCTTTGCGAACATCAAAACGTTCGGCGAGCACGCATTTGTTCAGGCCCAGCGAGCAGCGGTCGAGGCTGCTGCCAGCACTGGAGCGTCAGTCAGCGTTCTGTGGCTTGACGAATCGGTTGTGTTCGCAAACGGAAAGTTTCGAGCCCAGTGCGGGTGCATGGAGGCGGCATGAACCTCAGTGAAGCCGCTAGCCACGCTGACCGTGTCGCGTCCTCGATTCGCCGCGTCGTCGTGGTGGTGCCTGACATCAAGTCGGGTGACTACGCCCTCGCCAGACCCTACGAGGCTTTCTTTGCAAGGCAGACGGTTCTGTACCGCGCAAAGCCCGGGGCTTCGATGCCGCCCTACTTCTCAAACGAATCGCTCGATGCTGCTGCCTTCAGAGACGCCGCAGCTCGCGATGCCCAAGACCGAATTCTCGCCATCTGGCACGACTTGAACGCGATCAGGAACGCACTCGCAGGCTGGATTAAGCCCGCGATCGGTGCGCTGTTTGCGATCACTGCCCTGCTCGTCGTCCTCGCACTTTTTGGAGAGTAACCATGAAAACCGTCCTCGTCCCAACCGCGCGTTTCTGCGCGAAGGCTCCGTCAAACATCGTCGCGGTCGGATACGACTGTGATAACCGAACGCTCGCTGTCGAATTCAAGTCGTCCACGGGCAGGAAGATCTACCCGTACCTTTCGGTGCCCCTCGAAGTTGCTCAGCAGTTCGTCACTGCTCCATCGCTTGGAGTTTTTCACGCATCGCAGATTAAGGCGCTTCCGGGCGTCTACGCGACGATCCCGAATGGATACGACGAGAAGTCGATCGCGGAGCGCGTTGCGGACCTCGCTGATTCCGAACCGCTGCCCGAATGGCTGAGCGTCGTGACCGACCTCCGCGTCCAGGTGCCAGCGTGAAGCGCGTCATCCTGCACTCGCTGACGCTGGGCCACTTCGCCGGCATCAAGTCGCTTGAGATCAAGACGGGCGGCATGGATCTATGTCTCCAGGGCATGAACGGCACCGGCAAAAGCACGATCGCATCGGCGCTCATTTGGCTCTGGACCGGCTTTGACGTCGAAGGTCAATCGCTCGGCGCGGACATTAAGACGCTGGTGGGCGACACCCCGATGTCGAAGACCGATCACTGGGCAGAAGCGACGCTCACCGTGGACGGCGAGTACGTGACCATCAAGAAGGTCTTCCGCGAGATCTGGACCACCAAGCGAGGCTCAGCAAATTCCGAATTCACGGGTCACGAGACCCAGTGCTTCTACGACGAGATCCCAGTCAAGGAAAACGACTACCTCGCGCGGCTTGAGCAGATCTGCCCGGCCCGCTGGCTGCGGTTCCTATTGCAGCCAGAGCACTTCATGCAGCGCATCAAGAGCGAAGCAATGCGCTCGGTGCTCATCGAAGTCTGCGGCGATGTCTCTGACCTCGATGTCGCAGCATCGGAGGAGCGCTTTGCGCCCCTGGCGGCGATCCTGTCCAAGCGCTCCATCGACGACCACCGAAAGGTCTTGAAGTCACGCAAGGATCCTCTCGTCGAAGAGAAGAAGGGCATCCCTGCTCGAATCGATCAGACACAGCGGCTCATGCCTGAGTTCATCGAAGGTGAGCTCGAAACACAACTCGAACTGAGGAACACGAGACTTCGCGACCTCCAGGCCCAGCGAGCGCAGTCGAGCGCTTCCGGCGCAGTTGGCGATCTTCAAAACCAGATCCGGTTGCTAAGCGGCGAGGCGATCGACATCGTGAACGCTGCTAAGGTTAAGCGGGATCCGGCCAGGGCCGAGGCCCTCAAGAAGCAGGCAGACCTCGACGGAAAGATCCGTGAGGCCACAAGCAAGGTTGACCACGTTGAGTCACGCCTTCGCCAAACGGCTGGCGAACTGGGCGGAATCGAGCGCCAGCTTACTGATCTTCGCGCACAGTACAGGCTGATCTCCGCTGAATCCTACAGTGGCGACGGTATCTGTCCGACGTGCAAACAGTCCATCCCCGAAGCTGAGGTAGCAGCTAGGACCGAGGCGTTCAACACCGCGAGGGCCACAAAGCTCGATGCCAACCAGAAACAGGGTAGGGCGCTGGCAGCTACCAAGACGGAACTAACTACCAAGACCGAGGCGCTCGGCAAAGAGTTGGAATCCGCGAAGGCTGGACTCGCAGGCCTCCAGGCGGAGCGCTCGGCACTGGTGATCCCGAGTGAGGTCGTGGTGGACCCGGCACAGGATCCTCGCTACATCGAGATCCAGGAAAAGCTTCAACTCATCGAGAAGCAGAAAGCGGACCTACTCGCAGGATCGGGGAGCGCAACTGCCGAGATCGACGCGAAGATTGCTCGTCGCCAAACGGAGATCAACGAAGCTGCTGCGGCGATTCGCAGCAATCAGGAACGTCTTCGCTACGAGCAAGAGATCGAAAAGCTATCGGAACGAGAGAAAGCGCTAGGCGCAGAACTTGAGACGATCGACGCCGAGATTTTCCTTTGCGAGGACTTTGTCCGCGCTAAGGTCCGGCTGCTCACCGAGCGCATCAATAGCCGTTTCTCGCTGTGCAAATTCACCCTGTTCCAAGACCAGATCAACGGGGGACTGAAGGAAGTTTGCATCGTTGTCAAGAAGAACGGCATTCCACCCAGCCACGGCGAATCCGTGAACTGTGGGCTCGACGTCATCAACGCGATTAGCGAGCACGTTGGCGTGAGCCTCCCCATCGTCATCGAGAACTCCGAGGCGGTCAGCGCATTCCTGCGCACAACCGGGCAGCAGATCCGGCTGAGACACGACGACTCCATCGAAGAACTCGAAATCCGCACCTTTGACCGAGAGTCAAAGCGCGAACTCCTTTTCGCCTGATCTTCAGGCCCAGACCATTCCAAGAGAGGAACCACTTATGTCAACAGCAACTCAGACTCGAAGCGCAGCAACAAACAACGGCAGACCAAACGGCGAGACTGCACCTCCCCAGGATCCGCAGCAGGTGTCCGAGAGTTCTCGAAGTAGCCGATTCCTAGTCATGGTCGAGCAGCAGTTTTCCGCAGCTAGCGGCTCGGAAGTGCGCTACACCGATCAAGAGAAGGCCTTGGCGCTGAACCTCTTTGCCAAGATCGACTTGTCGCTCAAGAAGCTTGAGGCTGACCGGTTATCGAAGAACAGCCAAGCGACGCCTATCACCTGGGCAAACATCAACATGGACAGCCTGGCCATGCAGGCGTACGCCTTGGTCAAGCGCAAGGTCGACGCGCTCCAAAAGAACTACGTCCATGTGGTGCCACGGTGGATCACTTCGCTTCAGAAGTACGAAGTCGAACTTCAACTCGGGTTCATGGGCAGGCTCTTCGTCTGCCAGAAGTACAGCACTCACCCGATCGACTCGATTACGATCCTGCCGATCCACGAAGGGCAGAGACTGAGGCCCCTATTCAAGAGCCAGTCGAACCCGATCGAGGGCTACGACATTGTCACACCCGAGGATTTCGACTACCTCAATCCAGGACGAATCGCAGGCGGCATCGGCTACATCTCGTACAACGAGCCAACAAGGAACAGGCTTGTGCTGATCACCATGCGCGACCTCGAGCGCTCGCGCAAAGCATCTCCTAGCAAAGGGGCCATGTGGGGCGGACTGCTTGAGGATGGCCAGGTCGCACAAAACGAGAGCTACGACAAGATGGCTTACAAGACGTTTGTGCACCGCACATGCGATGCCATCGTGCTGGATCCTTCAGTCGTTGCCGATCTGGGCCAGATGATTGGCACTGACGACGTCGAAGACGTGATTGAGGACGTCCAGGCGAGCGCATCAGCCGAGGCAAACGCCCGCACGATGTCAATCCCTGCCGTGGCCGAAAGTGTCGTCACGATGCCGAGCGTGCCTGCTGAGCCCGAGAAGGCCCCAGTCGCGTCTGGACAGCCTAGCCTGACAACCGACGAGGATCCAGGCTACTAATGATCCACTTCGAGCCCCTTGCGAGCTCGTCCGCAGGATGCGCATACCGCGTGTCCTGCGGATCCCACTCCATCCTTTTGGACGCCGGGATGACGATCAAATCGCTTCAGATTGCGCTTGGATTTCGAATCTCGGCGCTATCTGGATGCCTTTTGTCTCACGCGCACGGTGATCACAGCAGGGCCATTTACGCGCTGATGGAGAAGGGACTCGACGTTTACGCTCACGAGGGCACATGGAGTTCGATCGCTTCAACCAAACAGGTATCGCAGGTTAGGAAGAAGGTGGTCACCGCGGATCAGCGCTTTTCAGTGGGGGCCTGGACCGTAAGCGCATTCGAAGCCGTCCATGATTGCCCCGGAACCCTTGGGTTCGTGATCGACAGTCCTGAGGGAGACAGGCTGCTGTATCTCACGGACTCCGTGTACAGCAAGGTCACGTTCCCAGGGCTCACCCACCTCGCGGTGGAATGCAACCACAGCATCGAGATCGTGCGACGCAACGTAGACCTCGGATTCCTCGACAAGGAAAGGGCCACGAGGACCCTGCAGACGCACATGTCGATCGAGCGCCTTGAAGATCTGCTTCGCGCAAACGACCTTTCGCGCGTGGAGTCGATCTGGCTGCTCCACCTGAGCAATGGCAACTCCAACGAAGCGGAGTTCAAGAACCGAATTGTCAAGCTGACCGGAGTTCCGGTCCACGTCGCAGCCGAGAGGGGGAACTCATGAGCTTTGCGGGTATTCAATCAAGCGTTTCGCTGTCGGCCAGTCAAGCGTCAGCACTGGGGCTCATTCGGCAGAGGATTAAGGAAGGCGAGCCCTGCGTCATCTTCGTCACGGGCAAAGCTGGCACCGGGAAGAGCACCGTCATCCACGCGATCAAACGGGCTTTCCGTGTGGTCACCGTGGCACCAACGGGCCTTGCCGCCTTGAACGTTGGCGGCGAAACTCTTCACCGCTTTTTCGCGATACCGATCGGGCTCACAGATCCATTTAAGGCTAAGCCACTGAGGGAAGGCAGACGCAAGCTGCTGATGGCGATCGACGCTTTGGTCATTGATGAGATTTCAATGGCGCGGGCCGACGTTATCGACGCAGTGTCCGCGGTCATGTCTGCGACCCTTCAGGACCCCAGGCCCTTCGGCGGCAAGCCGGTCATCGTGGTGGGCGACATGTGGCAGCTTGAACCCGTCGCGCCCCGCAGTGGCGAAGAATCGTCCTGGTTCTACGATCTGTACGAGTCCACGTTCTGGTTCGACGCACGGGTGTTCAAAGGCACCCCATCATCGCTTGGGCTCGATACCGTTCAGATCGAAATCTGCGAGCTGACCGAGATGTTCCGTCAGTCGGACGAGAACTTCAAGGACGCCCTGAACCTTATCCGCATCGGAGATCCTGAGGGCCTCCGGCACATCAACAGCCGCGCTGGCGCAACCTGGAAGGGCACGCAGCCCATTTGCTTGACGCTCACCAACGCCAAGGCAGACTCCATCAACGAGCAGTGCCTTTCAAGGCTGACTGACGAGGCTGAGGTTTTTACGGCCGTAGTCTCCGGAGACTTTCGCGAGTCCGAGTATCCCCTTCCCCTGGAACTGACACTGAAGCAGGGTTCGCGGGTCATGGTCGCTCGAAACCTGATGATTGACGGCGCACTTGTGAGCAATGGCTCACTCGGCAAAATCTTGTCGATCGACGGTGACGAGGTGAGAGTTGCGCTTGACGATGGAAGGGAGTGCGCAATCAAGCCCGTGGAGTGGGAAAAGACCACCTTTGGGGTCACCGATAGCGGAGAACTCACGAACACGGCGACAGGCAAATTTAAGCAGATTCCGCTGCGACTCGCGTACGCCGTGACAGGTCACAAGGCTCAGGGGCAGACGCTCGATTCAGCCTATCTCGCACTTGAGAGGCCCACCTTTGCGCATGGACAGCTTTACGTTTCGCTCTCGCGCGTTCGGACCATCGAGGGGCTGTTCCTCGACCGGAAGCTAACCGCCCGGGACATCGTCGTGAATCCGCGAGTCGTCGAGTTCGCCGGAGGATTCCTATGAGCGTAGATCTGTCACGGCACGAAGGCCACACGCCCGGCAAGTGGCACTGGACTGGCGATGCCGATCTGCATTCGCTGCACCTCGGTTCTGACGCATCACGCAGGCCGGTAGTCCTGGCGTTCAGACGCTGGGGCATGGCCCAGGCACAGCCCATATTCAACGTGGGAATGCGTCTGGAAGACGCTGCAGACCTCCTGCAGTTTGCGGTTGGCGACCAAAGCGTTCGAGGCTACCAGTCCGCCAAGCGAGACGATTCGGTTTACCGCTACACGATCGCGGCGATAGACCACCCGGACGCAAGGCTGATCGAAGATGCTCCACTGCTGAGGGCCGAACTGGTCGCGTTGAGGGAGGAGTACCGGGTGCTCCACGAAGCGCTGACGAAGCTTGTATTCCACGTCGATTCTGCACTTCCAGCACTTCGCGCTTATCCAGGCACTTTGCCTGAAGCGCAGACCCTGAAATACCGCGCCAGGCAGGCTTGCGAGGCTGCAGACGAATCCCTGAGGAGGATCAAAGGCTAATGGCCAGCAAATCAAAAATCGAGTGGACGGACTCGACATGGAATTCGATTTACGGTTGCTCGAAGGTGTCCGAGGGCTGCCGAAACTGCTACGCGATCCGTGAGGCGCACATGCACGCGGGCCACCCGATCGCAAAGCTAAGCGACAGGTTCAAGGGCCTCACCAAACTGATCGGCGGCAAGCCTGAGTGGACAAATCAGGTGAACCTCTGGCCAGGTGGGCTTCTCGCTCCGCTACGGTGGAAGGATCCGCGCAAGATCTTCGTGAACTCGCAGAGCGACACGTTCCACCCTGACGTGCCGTTCGAGTACATCGACAAGATTTTCGCGGTGATGGCGCTTTGCCCTCAGCACACATTCCAAGTGCTGACGAAGAGGCCAGAGCGAGCAGCGCAGTATCTGTCAGAGCGAGTGCAGATCAACTATTCGGACCCAAACACAGGTGCGTCAACTAGACCATCGACGATGACCCGTGGCGAGTGGATCGGGATGCATCTTAGGGGCACCGATGCTGACCCTTACTGGGGCACAAAAGCAGAACGCGAGAGGATCGTTTCCATCGGGTGCTCGATGCAGTTTGGTGGCCAGAACTGGCCGCTGCCTAACGTGTGGCTTGGGACGAGCTGCGAAAACCAGGCAACAGCGAACGAGCGGATCCCGCACTTGCTCAGGTGCCCTGCGGCAGTTCGGTTCCTTTCCTGCGAGCCACTTCTAGGGCCGATTGATCTGGACAAATACCTAGTCTGTAGCACCTGCGAAGGAACTGGCAAGGTCGGGCTCTATTCGGCTGCGGGCCACTTACTTGAAACCGTTGAGTGTGAAACGTGTCTTGGCGGAGATGCGAGCATCCATTGGGTAATCGCTGGGGGTGAGTCAGGCCCGAAGGCTAGGCCGATGCATCCCGACTGGGTGCGATCGCTCCGTGATCAATGCGGAAGAGCCGGTGTGCCGTTCCTGTTCAAGCAATGGGGTGAGTGGGCACCAGACAGCGCACTTCCAGACGACTTCGACTCAAACTACTTTCGAACCAAGCTGCCCCGCGAGTACGTGACGCCAAAAGGTGAATTTGACGGGCAAGGCATCGAGCCTGGAATCGTAGTCATGAATCGCGTCGGCAAGAAGACTGCCGGTCGCTTGCTCGATGGGCGCACATGGGACGAGTTCCCAGAGGTGTCGGCATGAGCAGCGGTTGGGCGAAGTTTCGATACAAGCAAGACCTCGCGCACGAGCGGGCAATGCAAACGCCGGAAGCTGTTCTGGCAAAGCAAACGCAGGACGACTTGGACGACTTGGAGGAAGGCGTCGTCAGATGCCCTCACTGCGGCAACGTCAACCTTAACCATTCAACGGAGCTTTGCTTCTACTGCGGGAAGTTCCCAGACGAGGTGGCCAGTGCCAGCTAAGAAGCCTTTCCCTGTTTATGACCGAAGCATGGGCTACGTCGAATACGAACCGGCACAGACGGTGATCATCGCCGGTAGGCCTCGCCACCAAATCATCTACTGCAACGCAGCCGTAGAGCAGGCCTACATCCACGAAGACCGCATCAACGATTCCCTTCGCAAGAAGCGCGAAGAAAGGGCTACAGCGGGAACGACGGCCATGGAGGTCTTTGGCCAGCAGTCCGCAAAGGTGAAAGCATGAACCTGAACGAGATTAAAGAACGCGGGATCCTGATGAGTGCCCCGATGGCGCTCGCGATTGCCGAAGACCGGAAGACGATAACCAGGCGCGTCACGAAGCCGCAGCCGAAACCAGGTGACTTCAACCATTGAGTCCTCACCAGAGCCTATGACTGGCAGATCGACGATCAGGGATTCCTGCACGGCTTAGTGGCCGGCGATCATGGCTACGAACCCACGACGATGAAGTGCCCATACGGCAGACCCGGTGACCACCTGTGGATCAAGGAAACCTGGACGACAGAAGGCGCTGACGCTCGCCGGAAGTTCATGGAGAGCGGTGCCATCTCTCCGGAGATCTTATACCGTGCGGATACTGAAACGGCGCGAAAGCTGGGCGACACCTGGAAATGGAACTCTGCGCTGTTCATGCCTCGCTGGGCCGCGCGATCGACGCGCGAGATCGTTGCCATCCGCGTTGAGAGGGTCCAGCAGATCACCGAAGCCGATGCTCTGGCTGAAGGCATCCAGATGCACGATGGGCGTTATGGGTTCGGCCCTGACTGCCACAAGTACCACTGGTGCTCACCGGTCCTTGCTTACCGCGAGTTGTGGGATTTCATCAACGACTGCCGCAAGCCCGTAAAAGGTCTTGATGGGCAGATCAGTCACTACGTCAGCTACCCCTGGGAGGACGTTCAATACACGCTCGACTACAAGGGCAAGCCCTGGTACGTCGTCGGCAACCCGTGGGTGTGGGTGATCCAGTTCGGGAGGATTTCATGAACAAGGTTAGTTGGTTTGGTTTTGTAGTCCTGATGCTTTCCACGGGAGTACTCGGAGGCGTAATTGCTGCCGTGATCATCTTTGCCGGTTTCGATGAAGCGGCAAGTCGTGCGTTTCGCGAAACGGTTGCTGCGAAAAGCGCTCCAGTAGCGCCAACTAAGCAAACGCGCACCTGGTGGGTTGGCGCGACGATGGATGAGGTGCTTTCGATAGAAGGCACACCGACCGAACAGTTCTATTCAGACGGAGAGATGACCGGTTGGAGGTACGGGAATTACCCTCAGTCGGCCTTTGTCGTGTTTAGGAACGGTCGCGTAAATACCTTTGACAACCATGCGGGCATCCTGCACGTCAAAGCCCCGATTGGATCCACAGCGGGGAGGCACAAGTAATGTCGAACCGTACAAAGCTTTTCTGGACCAACGTGTTCATCGCTGTTGCGGCGACTATCGCCGTCTACAACCTCGTATCGGTGGTCCTGAAGCGCAGCCACGATCCTAACATTGGCCCTTGCTTGATCAGGTCCACGCCTGATGGCTCGGACATGTCCATCAGCAACTGCGCGATCGAAGTAGTGAAGGGCGCTCCTCAAGGCGAAGTGCGTTACCACCTTGGCAGTACGGATGGCAGCAGTCCCGTGTCCATCGCGATCGACAGAGCAAACGTCGATATTCTCGATAGCCCCAAAGCGGCTTTACGCGCCGGAGAAACCCTCAGGAGCCTAGAAAAGTGAGCACTTCTGGATGGGTTGGGGTGGACCTCGATGGCACGCTTGCGCACTACGGCGGTTGGACTGGTGGGATTGGCGAGCCGATCCAGCCCATGGTCGAACTCGTGAAGAAGCTACTTGCCGAAGGCACTGAGGTTCGTATCTTCACGGCGCGGGTAGCAGCCACCGGCCTTGACGTCCCTGGAGTGGGCGAGACGCTGTTCAACCAGGTCGCGGAACAAACCAGGCTGATCCAGGACTGGTGTGAAAAGCACATCGGCCAGCGATTGCATGTCACGGCGACGAAGGATTTCGCGTGCATCCAGATCTACGACGACCGAGCGATTCAAGTCGAGTTCAACACGGGACGGATCGTAAACGACGTGGTTGGAACTCAACGCAACGCGTTGCACGAGTTCGTGAATGCTGCGTCCAGGGCTGCCAAAAGCAACGAACTCAAAGACCTGGTTCGGATGTGGACAGAGCTAGGAATCAAGCATCAGGTTCCATCGATGGTGCTCCGTAAGGGCCAGATCTGGGTCAGCCGCATTGGTACGGTCAGCATCGAGATCGCAGGCCTAGAGCCCGGGACAAGTGATACGTGGGGCTGCCGGGTGCTGGGATCCGGTCACATGACGCGAATGTCAGGTGTGTACATCCTGAGCGCCTACAGTTTGAAGCCTAAGGAGAGCGCCACTTGCTGACAACGATCACACGGGCGTTCATGTGGCTGATCCTATGGATCTGGCTTGTGCCTGCCGCCAAAGTCCTTGAGGTCTTTGGGTTCTCAAGTGTTCTTGCCATCGCTTGCGACGTCAGCGACGACGACACCGAAACGGCCTACGCCGTCACTGGTCGCGAGCACCTGCTTGTTGAGTTGCTCGAAGAGCAATTGAAAGTCCTAAGACAGGCGGTGAATTCCTGATGGCAGCTCCTAACCTCTTCCACGTTGACGAGCGGCTCATTGAGGGTCAAGTCACGATCGACCGCGAGACCGGTCGGTGGGTGCTCGACTGCAAAGGCACGGGAAGGACATACGCATGAGCAACGCGTGGCCAAAGCTCCCGATGCTCTTTCAGGAGGCTGGTTAGACCTTGGGTTCGGTGCCTCCACACGTCGAGGTGCTTGCGCTTGACCCTGCTGGGGTCAAGCGGGCTCTTTCGTTGCGGTCTGCTGAAGAGGCGCGTAAACTATGGCTCGATCCGACGTTTCCGGGTATCGAGGATGGTTCGCGCCAACTGGTAGACGCTGACGACCTCAGGGACTGGTGGAAACGGCGAAAGGATCAACTTCGAGCGAAGCGCCATGCCTCCGAAAAAGCCGTCCAAGCCCCGGAAGCCGAACCTCTCAAGGAAGAACCGCAAAGAGATCAAGCGGTTGGTAACGCTGGCGGACGGCTCGACTATTCGCAAGTCATATTACGGCGAGACGGAACAAGAAGCGGAGTCAAAGTGGCGCGAGGAGACAGGGCAGCTTCCGCTACAAGGCGATGACCCAGGCGATATACCCGGCTCGTTCGCTTGGGTCTTCTTCAACAAGCTGTTTCCCCTCAAAGTTGGGCTTCGAGATCGATCCATCGAAGACATCCAAACCACCCTTCGGCACGTGCTTCCGCTTCTCGGCACCACTCAAGTTTCCCAAATCGACGCAGTCGTAGTCGCCACAACCTGCAACGCGATCGGCTCGAAGATGATCCTCAAGAACCCACGGGCCAAAGACCGCGAGAAGCATCCTGAAAAGTGGGTCCCCATCAGCGCACGGACCGTCAACAAGTGCAGAGCTCTCATCCTTGAGGTGATGGGAGTGGCCGCAGAAGAGTTTCCACAAAAGGTCAGGCCCATCACCTCAAAGAGGATCAAGACAAAGAAAGATCCCCCAAAGCGCATTACGATCTACACGCCTCAAATGCTGCGGAGGCTCTATCTGCACTCACAGGGACGCGTCTGCGCTCCAGCAGTACTGCTCTATGGATTCTGCGGGCTTCGGCTTCGCGAAGGAGCCGCAGCACATTCTTCATCGCTTACGGAAAGCGGCAACCTCCGTGTGGAGACGCAGCAAGTCAAAGACAAAAAGCAGACCACGAAAGACTTGAAGTCGGCCAGCAGCTACCGTGTGATACCTCTACCTAGTGGCGTCCACGAAGAGATGAAGAAGTTCGCGGATCCACCCGGTCCCTTGATTCGTTCGCTCGAGCGAAAGAACAATCTAGGAGGGGACCACGTGCGCGCCGCGGGCATTGCAGCCTCTCTTACAAGGGCGATGGTTTCCGCTGGACTTCCTGTCGTGAGCACGCACAAGTTACGCCATGCGTTCAGCACATGGCTCGAATCGAACGGCTGTCCTCGCAGCGTCCGAAGGGAACTCATGGGGCACGGCGAATCTTCGATCGACGACACGTACAATCACCCCGGCGATGCGGTCATTCGCATGTGGCTTGACCGGCTTTGGCAAGCCTCGATGGAACCCGACACCCAGACCTACGCAACTCCGACACGCAAGAGACGCAAGATGTCTCGCCCAGCCGCAGAAAACCCACGCGCAAAACTCTCTCCAGACCAGGTCAAGGAAATCCGCAACCGTATCGGAAACGAGACAATTGGGTCGATTGCGCGGGCCTTCGGAGTCAGCCCAAAGGCTATCAGAAACATCCGAGACGGCAAGGCTTGGACCAATTTGTCGTAAATGTTTACGACAAGCTTGTTGCGAGTCCCTGGCGTTAAGAAAATGCTCAGGTTCAAAATTGCTGGAGCGGGAGACGGGACTCGAACCCGCGACAGCCTGCTTGGGAAGCAGGCAACCGTGCAACTATTTAGGTTCACTTTGCAGGTAGACAGACTCGCTCAGTAACCCATTAGCTTGAATCTGAGATGGTGTTTACGACAAATGTTTACGACAAGCCCTCGGATGGTCCCGGCTAGTTCACCAACTGACAATTTTGATGCACACACATAAAATTGTGTTAATTATACGCGATATCGTGTATAATTAGGACATGGTTTCACCAATCACCCCAGCCACGGGCTCAGGCCCGCTCTTCCCAGTAGGCACTCTCGTGCTGAACTTTGGCCAACTCGGCAAGGTTGAAGAGGTCTGCGATAACGGTGACCTCATCCTGTGTTCGGTCGGTCTATCGGGCGACTGGTCAAAGTGGCGGGCATCGGCCAGCAAGTGCGTGGCGTTGCCCAGCGCCGAGACCACCGTTCGCCATGCCGAGGGCCTGGTTGAGTTTTGGGTGAGCGCGTGAAGTGCTCAGCCATTCGCCCCGGCGATGTCGTTGATTTTGGGAGCGGGGCCAAGGTCGCGGTATCGCCAGCCCGAATCTTCGTTGGCAAAGCCTATTCGATGGGGCGTAGGTGGGATGTCTACGGTATCGATCTCACCCTTTCGGAACCCAAGAAGGACAAGCAAGGGCGGTATAAGGTGGACCGCTGCGGACACGAGCCATACGCCATCCAGTGCGATTTGACGCTAGGCACCGATGAGGTAAGTCCGCACATCAGTGTGAAGCGTGACGGCATCGAGATGAATCGCCACGGCTACGCTGATGCGGGAGCCTACATCTAAGGGATGGCTCCAGCCAAAAGCTACTGGCTGGAGCGCGTGAGCGTCAGCGTGGCACCTGCCGGATAGGTGCCTGTCGCCTCGATCAGAAAGATGGTGATTCGGTCAGTCGGAACTCCCTGGTCACCTCGTTTCAACTTCCCAACGAGTGCCGGCGTCGGGTTCCACTCGATCCACCCTTTGCCCGCGAGATTGTTGTTGTCTCGGTCGCGAAGCATGAACGACCCTCGGGTCCAAACCCTGGCACCCTCGAAGGTGTAGGTCTTGCCAAACACGGTCATCTTGCCCGTCATTGTTCGCCTGGATCGATCGCCCGTCTCGTCGACCACAAGGGAGTCATGGGCATCTGAATAGGTCCCGTTGATGTTGATCGCAGGCGACTTCCCGATATAGTAGATGTCGTCACGATAAGCAGTCTGTCCACCAGCATTCCGAAGGTTCAGGCTCAGCACTCCTCGCGAAGCGCCTGGCGTGATCCGCACCTGACCGGTGTCCGACTCGGTCTCGGGCCGTGGAATAAAGGGCAGCGGGAATGCAGTCCCGAGCAGTGTGCAAGTCGTGGGATTGAACCCCTTTAACTCATTGGCTGAAAGCCACGAAGCACAATCCGCCTGCCGGTCATTCGGCAGGGAGCCATGGCCAAAAGGGTTATTCCACCCGCAGATCATGGTCGTGGAGCTGTCGAATAGACCGTAGTAGCCGCCATTGTCGACGGACTGGAGACTAAACAGACTGAAGTGCCTTCCCTTCACTGTCGCCCAGATCTCGAACGGCGCTGCAATCACGAACGTGTTGTAGTCACGATCAGCCCAAAGTCCGTTGAGCCCCGGATCCATGGGTTGGGGCGTCTGGCACACCACAGCAGCGGCAAGCATTGCAATCATGTGAAAGTTATACATCAGCCGAGGTCCTTATTCGAAAAGGGGATGTGGGCAGGAGAAGGAAAATTGTCCAGCGATGCAAGCTGATCAAACTCAAGGAATGTCGGATTGAGCCCAGGCGTCCGCTTTATGACAACCTTGGACATTGTGTCTTCCCAACCCTTCGGTAGACCGAGGAACTTCACGAGAGCGCCTGCAAATCCTAGAGGTTCTCGAATCATGTCTTCGAACCACAGACATCTGACGTTGCGCACGCCTACGCTCCGCATGCATTCCCGCGTAGCGAGGCCAATGTCCCTCTCAAGAGACCGAACCAGTCTGTCTTGCGTCCCCACAGAGTTGAAAGCCCCTGGAAACGATTGCTGCAGGAAACGCACGTGAGATTGCGCCTGGATCGTCGCGTTCCGAGTCATGAGGATCACCTGCGACTGAGGCGCAAATTGCAGTCCTGGGCGCTTTTGCGGATCCAAAACCTTGATGGCTTGACCGCCGAAGTCTCGAAAGTCGGATCGACCAAGATTCATCTCTTCGGGCTCGAAGTCTGGCCAATCGCCCGCACAAGGGATTCCGACCGAGTGCAGCATCTGCATCACGCAAGACATACCGCACCGGCCTAGGCCAGCCACTACGATGCTTGGGGCGCTCATTGCTGAACTCTCCCGTGGTCGTTGCTGGCAGGCGTCGACGGAGCCAACGTAGGCAAACCCGCCGAGGTGACCGAACAGTTCATGAACGCCAGATCCCTTACCGCGAAAACCTTCGCTATGACGCCATTTTGATCGTCTCTCAAGGCGTACAAGCCGTCCTTGACCTGGTGAACTTCAATAGTGGGATCCTGCCTTCCGTGGATCCGACCTCTCTGTTGCCCAAATGGAAGCAAGTAAGCCACCAGTCCTGCACACAGCGCGGCAATCGCCGATTGCAATATGCGGTTCATGCATTCTCCTTTTTCGGGCCCAGGTCGATGCCCTTGCTCGCGGCAAACTCGGCGACGGCCATGTCTACGAGCTCCGACTGAGTCACGTCCCGGTGCTGCTCGGCGCTGAGAACACGCTTCAGTTGGTTGATCGTCGTCCGGGTCTTTTCTGTGACCCGGATGAGCATCTGAATGCGCCTGAGACTCATCAGGCAATTCCTTCCGTGAACGCCTCAATGAGTTGGGGCAGAGCTGAGTCAAACCCTACAACCTGAAGGCAATCCTCGGACTGAGGCATCGAAGTCGTCCGGGATGCAGTCATCGACGCAACCACGCACTTTGCCGAAGGCACGGCACTCTTGTAGCGGGT